>WLWG01000975.1_pt1 | contig 27727 bp, 17 predicted proteins | sample 6712871 | NCBI WGS metagenome assembly WLWG01 (sample SAMN12718693, study PRJNA515312) | sponge metagenome | isolation source: marine sponge | host: Mycale hentscheli | place: New Zealand: South Island, Marlborough, Capsize Point | collected 2003-05-01
GTATTTTTAGCGATCCAGCGCAGGGGGAATATCAAATGCTTGCCGTTGGAAAACAATTCGATGACATAAAAAAAATTCCGACACTCTTTAAAGACCCTCAGGTTGTTGATTGCTCGCGACTCCCGTTGCAACGAGGATTCGCTGATCTGTTTGCTGTAGTTGCGGATATTGATGCGTTGAATGGCACGCCGGCGTGGACAACTGCGGTCAACACGAAGGAGCACTGGGTGTGGTTTTCACTACGCGATCCACAAAAATTACCAATGACCGCGTTCTGGCTTGAGAATCATGGGAGGCACTCTTTCCCATGGAACGGCCGGAACCAATGCCTCGGGCTGGAAGACATCTGTGGATACTTTGCTGATGGGTTGGCAGCGTCAGTAAATGAAAATACTTTGAGTAATCAGGGAATTGCAACGGCCATAACCTGTTCTGAAGCGACGCCAACTGATATCCGTAGTATTCAGGGCGCTGTATCGGTGCCAGCGACATTTGATCGCGTTGAAGAGATAGGTTTTGGTAATAACGAAATTACGCTTCGGTCATTAAGTGGACAATCTGTGAATGTTCCAATGAATTACAAGTTTGTTCTTGGGGAGGGGGTGCACCCATAAGCAATTCATGGAACCCGTTTGAAATGGCAATCCTAAAGTATCTCACCGTCGGCCATCCCTGCCAGCCTGTCTAGGGTCTTTTGGTCGATAGAGGAAGTAAGTCCACGGACTGCACCATCGGCAGTTGCGAACATGACAACACCGGAGTGAAGACTGGTAAATAGTGGTTTAGTCTTGCTTGGCGTATCACCCAGTCCATTGAGTACAGGCCAGCCAGCAGCGCCAATCCAGGTAATGACTTCTCTATTCTCACCAAAAAAAAGGGTGTTGCTCGTACCGTCGCGGGCGAATTTGAGAGAACGAGGAAGTCTGTTTACAAATAATCCAGTGTATTGTTTCTCAGATGGTGTATTCCCAGCCTTACCCGATACACCCACATAATTCGAACGACCGTATTCCTTTTCTTTACGCCCTCTTATTTCGACTTGTATTCCATTGGTAGCTTCATATGTGAATGAAGTGTCAATGAGGGTGTTATGAGGTGGAAGGAGTGCTGAAGGGCAGAGCAGAACACTCGGCTGGGTAAATGCTGCTTCCTTTGTTGATTTGCCAGATGCCCAATGTCCTTTATAAGTTTGTCCTGGGTATTTGCGGGAATGTTGACGGAGGAGAAGAGGGTTGAGTTTGTCCTGAACTGCAGTTTCCTCAAGAAAACTCAGCAGTACAGGAAGCATGCCGATGTTTGCAAAATCCCACTTCCACGTAGCTGGTGCTTCGGCGATGTCGTTCATGCCATTTCCGTTCGCATCCCAAGGTCCAAGGAACCCAATGGGAAGTTTCCTGTGGAGGGATTCATAGTTGATCGCTGCCACTGAAATTTGCTTGAGATTATTGCTGCAGGCCATTCGTCGTGCTGCTTCGCGAGCGTTCTGAACAGCAGGGAGTAGGAGTGCTAGCAGAACACCAATGATGGCAATAACAACAAGCAACTCAATAAGAGTAAAGGCACTTGCCTTGCGAGTCGTCAGCATGAGGAGCTCCTTTAATGATGACACACTGTTGAGGACGTTTTTCTAATATCGTTGTATTATGTGGTGTATGGAATCCGGTATTCACCTGATATTTTTTAATACTGAATGCCTCAGTTCAGTGTGTTGGTAGCAGCATGACGGATTGTACTTTCATTCCTTATGCTACATAAGCGTCCGCTCTAGGCCAAAGGAAATATTCAGTTCCGTGCAATCAAGACAGAGCATGACGCATTCATGTTTCCACCACGGCCTTCCCGCTAGGCAATTTTCTGCTCATTAAGTTTCAAGTCTCTGGTAACAGTTTCTAGGGCAATGTTCTCTTCAAGGGGGTAATGAAAACGGAGAAAATGGTTTCGGGGATGAGTAAGAAATTAAGATAAGATTGGCTAAGCTAAGGACATTGCACCAATAGGGCTTTCTGATTACTTGTATGCCCGTCCGTGTGACTTTTTCAACGGAGTTTGAAATTTGAGGAACCAAAGAATGGATATCAAAGCCCGTTATGTGCTTTTTGGCATAGTTGCTGTCACTGTGGGTTTTACAGCCATGAATGGCCTCGCGGCTGAAAAGCCAAATATTGTTTTGGTTATGGCTGATGATCTTGGGATAGGGGATATTTCTCCGACGAATTCGGCGTGCAAGATCGCCACCCCTCGACTTCGACAGCTCGCTGATGATGGGCTAACGTTTCTCGATGCCCATAGCACGAGTTCAGTCTGCACACCGACACGATATGGACTGCTGACGGGAAGGTACAACTGGCGTTCACGCTTAGCGCGTGGTGTTTTAAGTGGACGGAGTGAACACCTCATTCCGGCCGAGCGGGCAACTCTCGGGCATCTCCTGCGCGAGTCAGGCTATCACACGGCGATGATCGGAAAATGGCACCTCGGTTGGGACTGGCATAAAGATGGTAAGAACATCGACTTTACAAAGCCTGTAGTCAATGGTCCGGATATCAACGGATTTGATTACTACTATGGGCATTGCGGCTCTTTGGATATGCCACCATATGTCTGGGTCGATACTGGCAAAGTGACTGCAGTGCCTGACCGTGAAGAAGGTGTGACGTCACAAGAAAATCCCTATGGCTGGTATCGAAAAGGTCCTATAGGTTCAGATTTTCATATTCCTGAAGTGCTTCCACATCTTTTTGATAAGTCTATCGAGTACGTGACAACACACAGTGAGGATGCAAAGAAAGGGAATCCTTTTTTTCTTTATCTGCCTTTGCCTGCGCCGCACACGCCGATTGTCCCCATCGCTCCCTTCCGCGATGCAAGTGGAATCAATCCGTATGCTGATTTTGTGATGCAGGTTGATCATCTCATGGGGCGGCTGCTGGATTGTCTTGAGGAGGAAGGACTTGAAAAAAATACACTGGTCATCTTCACAAGTGATAATGGCTGCTCTCCCCAAGCAAATTTTGAGGTCTTGAAAGAGCATGGGCATGACCCAAGCAGTATTTACCGAGGTCATAAAGCAGATATCTTTGAAGGTGGGCATAGGGTGCCATTCATAGTTAAATGGCCAGAGCACATTCAGGCCGGAACGGTGACCCCTGGCTTAATGTGTCACACCGATGTGTATGCAACTCTCGAAGAAATAGTTGGTGATGTTGGGCAGAGTGGTGGTGGAGAAGATGGATTTAGTCTTCTGCCAATATTTAATGGGAAAGAAGAATCAGCGAGAAAGGGCTTGGTGAGTCACTCGATAGATGGTTCGTTCGCGATCCGAGACGGAGATTGGAAACTCTGTCTTTGTTATGGGAGTGGTGGTTGGAGTGTGCCGAAAGAAAAGCAAGCGAAGGCTGACGGGCTGCCATCACTACAGCTGTTTAATCTCAGCAAGGATGTGTCAGAAACAGAAAATGTCGCTGAGCTCTACCCCAAAAAGGTGGCGGCGTTACTCCAGCTCCTCGACGACGTGGTAAAAAACGGTCGTTCAACGCCTGGAGGGCAATTGACAAATGACCGCGAGGTGACGTTTCTTCCGAAGGGTGTTACGCTACCTACGGCTAACTAACACATGCATTTGTAATCGGTTTTTCTCAAACCGTTTCACAAAATGCGTTTTGTTTGGGAAAATCCGGTATGTGCAAGACTTTCCTCGCGATGGAGACAGTCGCGAGAGCGTGAATGGTTGGTTGTGCCAAAAAACAAAACTCAGAGTATTGAATGGCCAATTCAACTAATAATGCAGCTGTGGAGACTGTGGATGAGCCTCAGGCTACGGTGCAAGTGATTCCAAAAATAGTTCATCAGACGTGGAAAACCGACACGTTACCCCTGCGGTGGAAGCATACCATCGCTTCGGTCAAGCGATGGCATCCCGAGTGGGAGTACAGACTGTGGGATGATGAGTCGATAGATGCCTACGTGCAGAGATACCACCCAGACTTTTACCCAATTTTCTCAGGATTCAGCCGGAACATCATGCGAGCCGATGTGATGCGATACATCCTTATGCATGATATTGGTGGAATGTATTGTGATCTCGACTATGAGTTTATCCGCCCTTACGACTACAGTGGTTCAGAGCTAGTATTGGGCTATGAGTTCGACCGGGCCTATGGGGATCCAGTCGATCAAATAGCAAATTTTGTTTTTGCTTCGGTCCCCGGGCATCCGTTTTGGAAAGATGTGTTGAATGATCTTCAGCATAATCCGCCCCAAGCGTTTTCATACCTTGACGTGTGTGGGTTGACCGGTCCTGGATTGTTAAGCCGGATTTATCGGGAAAATCATCGACGCTATAACCATGTGACGCTCGAGTCCCGACGAGTCTTTCATCCGTTTCGTATGCGAGGCAAGAACGAACGGCAGATTCTGCTCAACAACGGCACGACGATCGGTGTACACCATGCTTCTGGCAGTTGGAGAGAGCGATGGACTCTTGCCTACCTGAAAGAAAAGCTGCGAAAACTCTGGATCAAGTAGGTGACAGAACACGTGTTGCACCAGTTTGAAAATGGTAGAGGGCACAGAATATCTGACTGAGCATTAGCCTTTTAGGGGTTTGAAGTTACAAAGGCGTTTCTCTTTACAATAATAGGAATCGAAAAAGTGCTTCGGTATCTGTAGGGTGTTTACCCGATAGGTAGTGGACTGTGGGATCATCAGAATACTGAATCACGTTTCGTGGTTCGCGCAAAACAAAGGAGATTTGTGGGATGAAGAAGTTCTATAGAAACGCTGTCTCTCGAATTGTTGTGATAGTTCTTCTGTCTCATTGTGCGGGTTTCTCGAACGGGGCTGATGACCAAGACCCCAATCGGGCGCCAATCGTCGCTGTCGCTGCCTGTGACAGTTTTGTTGAAATTCGGGAGCAGTGTGCCTGGCTTGGTGGACTCATCGGATTCCCAATTCTTGGTGGACTACCTGATACCTACGCGATGATGGCGACAGGTGGTAAAGGATTACAGGGACTTGATGCGAAGCGTCCAATTGGCGTTGTCTTTTCGGCTCAGGAAGACGCTCCTGTTATCCACGGGTTTCTACCAGCAACTGACGCAAAGATATTAATTGAGACTTTTGCTGATATTCCATTTCGGAGCATGGTTGACATGACCGCAGCGGGAGAGTGGGTGGTGGTTACACCACAGGGTCAGCCTGTAACCATAAACGATCCGGAGGATATGCTAGCTAGTATTACGAGTCATCTTTCTATCGGTGTGAAACTCTTTCCATCGCGTCTACCAGAAACTCTGAGAGATTCACTTTTGGATAGTGCAGAGCAAAGTTTGGGTTCAACAGAAGACCCGATTCCGCAGCAACTTCTTGGTGGACTGCCAGTCGAGGGATTTGACAAAGATGTTGCAAGTGATTCGCTGGCTCAAATTGATGCAGTTTTATTCGGTTTTGCGGTTGATAAGGAAACGAATCAGATTTTTCTGGAGAGTCGAACAATTTTCTCAGAGGAAAGTACAGCAGGTGCGTTTTGGGCTACAGCAGGTGAGGTTGAACCGAGCCTGAGCCTTCCGCCACAGGATGGAAAATATGCGATGCAACTTCAGATCGCCCAGAGTTTGAATGATGCCACTCAGCTAAAGGATATAGAGGAGGGCCTGCTGGCCGGGTTTGAACAAATAAAACAGGCCCAATTAAGTGAACTGGTACGGAATTTTTCTGCTGTTGTTTCACCGCAGATTCTAGAATCTGGAACCTTTGAATTTGTTGCCGGCGTGATTCCTCCTGAGAACGCAGAAGGAGAACAGCCACTGCCCTCCGTTGTTTTAGGGATGGGAATAGCCGACGGTAATGCAATAGTTGAACAATTGAAGGGGCTCGTAACCGAAGCAGACGTAATTCCTGAAAATATCACGGTCGAATTTGATGTCGCAGAAGATGACGGGTTTTCATTTCACGATATTGTGATGATGCCGCTTGGGAAAGTCACGCTCGCGATTGGTGAAAAATGTATATATGCCATGACACGATCAGTGGACGAGCCTGAATACAAGGCAGTATCGAGCGAGCCTGCAAATGGCTTTCAGCCGATCGCAGCAGCTAATGTACGGCTTGAGTCACTTTTGGACGGTGTCGTCGGGCTCCCACCAGAAATAGCAATGGTTGTGGAGAACATTCAATTACAAGGCGACGTAAACTTACTTGTTCGGCCGATTACACGGGGATTAGCGGTTCGGTTAACGGCTGATGGTGAAGCGGTTCAAACTGTCGGAACCTTAGGAACAAGTTTATTTACCATGAGGATGGGAGAGTTGAAATAGAAGCCGAAACCCATATTGGATGTCGAATGAGCAACTACGGATTCATATTTTCCTTACGAAACCCAATAATCAGAGACTGCTAGTAAAACTGAGGAAGATGCCAGTAGCATTCTCAGGAGGAACAAATGCAATCGAGTTGACGCGTGCTGAAAAGGGTTCTTTCGGCAAGATTATTTTTGAAAGACAGCAGTGCGTACTGATTGTGGAGGCAGGAGGGCATCAGCTTGTATAGTTTCACAATTTTTGAATTTATCGGTTTGATGTACCGAAACAAGTTTGTAACCGGCGTCAACCCGAAAGGACACATTTTTTGTGCTTGCTGAATCATTGATGACAACTGCAACGAGGCGGTTGTCGTCGTCATTTATAAAAGCAGACGTATGGAGATCCGAGACACCATCAACTTCAACTCGTTGATAGCCGGGGCGAATGAACCTTGAATATTGTGAAAATACATAAAACTTTTTAGTACGCTCAAGGAAGGTCTGATAATCACCAACTTGATCGGCCGGGGCACATACTAAAACCAATCCCTCATCGCGGTGTTTCTGCCGAACGTTTTCATCGTGTTCATTCCCTGGAGCAAGGGAATAGATAAGGCCCCACCAGAGAAATGCACTGGCTTGCGCGTCGACAAAAGTTGTGTGCATGTAGCGAGCAGCCTGGATTGCCTTCTGGTGTTCTGTGAGGTCAGCTGTCCATCCGTATGTGTGCCAATCATTTCCATTCCATTGAGCGCCTGTTGTTTCGGTCATCCATAATTTCTTCGTTGGGATGAACTCATCTGCCAACTGTGCAAGCTTCTGTGTGTTGCTGACAAGTATCTCAAAGTTGCCATCTTCATTCTTTTGATAGCTGTCATACATATGGTAGGCCGCGATATCTACGTCTGGGCTCATCAGAGTGGGTAGAAATCTTTTGAATTCGGATGCATCGGGTCCAATGTAGGCGAGGTCGGGAGCGGCAATCATTACGTCTGTTAGTTGGTTGGCTTTTAGACGTGGATGTATAAATTGTTCGATGAAGGTTTTAAGACGTTCTGGCTCCCAGCGGCAGGTCTGGGTTCCCTCATGAGACCAGTTCGATTCATTCTGTACACCAATAGCCGTGACATTGATTCCACGAGTGCGATAGAACTTCACCCGAGAGACTAGTTCATCTGCCCACTGCTCCATTCGGTCGTCTCTTAGAATGTACTGCTCCGTTCCATCGATTTGCTCTGCGCGTAACCAGTATTCAGGTTCGAGGTGCGATGCAGAACGAGGCTGCCAAAAAGTCAGAAGTACCTGAAGTGATGGATTGACTGCCATTCCGCGTTGGAGGAGAGCAACATTGTGGTCAGTCAAGCCGGCTTTGGTAACTTCTCCTTGCACGCGAATGATATTCGCATTGAGCTCGTCAAGTGTGGCCTTGAGTGCTTTATTATCTGCCTTTGTGGCCCAGAACGCTACTGATCCACCAAACCCATCAATTGCCTGACGTCTGCGTGACACCCCAGTTTCGATTTGAATAGTTGTTGCCGTTGCTTGAGTGGTAGATGTGGTCTTAAATACAGTATCCGCATCAGCTTCTTTGATTCTCTTATGGAGTTCGGCCTCTGCAGCCACTAGCGATTCTTTATACGCTGGATTATCCGCGCAGTTTGTAACCTCTCCGGGATCTTTGCCAAGATCTGTAAGAACGCATGCTCGCAATTCACCGGTATCATTATGAAACCACTCCGTATACCGAAAGGTTCTGAAACGAATACTGTGGCCAAGTGACTTCCATGCTGGGTATGAACTGTATGAGCTGTATCGGTGGCCAGACTCTGGATTTTCGAGTAGGCCGCGAAAGCTTCGGCCCTGACAATGCGGAGGCGTCTCAATACCAGTCAGGTCGCACAGGGTGGGGTAGAGGTCAATGAGTTCAACCAGCCTGTCGGTGGCCTGCCCTGCTTTCATGCGAGGGTCTCGTACGATGAGGGGGACGCGGGTATCACATTCGAAATTGGTGTGTTTGCACCACGATGAGTGATCACCCAGTTTCCAGCCGTGGTCGCCCCAAAGAACCACAATTGTATTGTCTGCTAGCCCCTTTTCCTCTAATGCATCGAGGACGCGGCCAACATTTGCATCAACAAAACTCGCAGCTGCTGCGTACCCATGTAGAAGTCGCTTATTGAGTGATTCCGGGAAATCTTTTGGTCCGTCACCAACGTAGTCAACGTACCGCTGCATTTCGTTTGCCTTTGTAAAAGCAGCATCCTCTGGCCATTGAGGTGGGCGTCCACTGTTGGGAGGCATAGAGAAACTGTCGCGATCATAGAGATCCCAATATTTTTTTGGAGCAACAAAAGGCAGATGTGGCTTGGTGAAACCAACAGCAAGAAAAAATGGTTTACCATCACTAGCTGCTAATTGATCAAGCACTTCGACCGCGCGTGCCGCACGCTTGCCATCAATGTACGTATCATCTGGGACGTCAGCTAGTTCTGTCATCGGACCTTCAGGTGGAGCATGCTTGCTCCCCTTCGTTTTGTTTTTCAATGCCTGTGTTACTAGGTCCTTGTTTTTTTGAAGGGCATATTCGCTGGTGCTGATATCGATCCATGTGTTCCAGTTGTTATGATCGGTTGCGGGGCCGCTACTGTGCCCGTGATAGATCTTGCCCATACCAATTGTTTGGTAGCCCTCGTTACCGAAATGCTGGTTCATTGTGACGAGATTTGGGTGCCGTTCTCGCCAGCCGTTCACATGAAAGGTCTGCTCTCGTGTGTTTGTTGGATAGAGTCCGCCCATGAGAGAGAGGCGGGATGCACCACAGACAGCCTGTTGGCAGTAGGCGCGATTGAACTGCGTGCCTGATGCGGCAAGTTTGTCAATATGAGGTGATATAACCTGTTTACCGTAACATCCTAGTTCGGGGCGTAGGTCATCGATTGCGATAAACAGAACATTTGGTTTGGTGTGTCGAGAAGATCTAGGCTCCAAGGCCGGCTTCAGGCGAGCTTCTGCAGGGGGTGTGATTGGTTTTGCTGCAGTGATGGTTTTGGAAGCGACCGGCATCTTCTTTGTTGAATTTACTGTACTTAGAGTAAGTGGCTCCGAAAGGCCTGCTGAACTTCCGCCAACGCGGACAAGGTACTTTCCATTGGGGAGTACCCGCTGGAGATGCGTGTTGTGAAAAAACAGATCGTCAGCGCGAAGAGGCATCGTGATCTGCGTTGACTCACCGGCACGCAGAGTTGTCCTCGCAAACCCCTTGAGTTCCAATGCTGGCCTTGCAATGTCGAATTCTTCACCAGAAACGTAGAGCTGTGAAATTTCTGTTCCTTCGCGTTGGCCTGTATTGGTGAGCGTGAAGGTCACATTGACCGTTTGTCCTGCTTGAATCCTTTCAGCAGAAATAGAAATGCCTGTATATTGAAATGATGTGTAGCTGAGGCCGTGACCAAATGGATACTGAGGGCTCCGAGGGGAGTCGAGGTAATCGAATACGAGGGAACTAACATGTTGGCTGTAATGGGCTGGAATATGGCCAACTGTACGTGGCCAGCTAATTGTCAGCTTTCCGGAAGGGTTCGTTTTACCGAAAAGAATTTCTGCTACTGCCGTTCCCGTCTGCTGCCCAGCATAGTGGGCAGTAAGTATGGCTGGAATATTTGATGCAGCATCACCGAGTACAACTGGTTTGCCATTATTGAGGACGAGCACGACAGGTTTGCCTGTATCCAGAATTCTTGATGCAAGTTCTTGCTGAGACGTCGTCAGGTCGAACATGGTTCTGTCACCGATATGATTCGCTCCCCAGGCCTCACGGGAGAGAAGAACATTCTCACCAAGTGCAAGCACGACCAGATCAGAATTCTGTGCTAGTTCAACAGCAGACTGAATGAGCATCTGATTGTCTTCAAGACTGGCAAATTGAACCTCATCCACATATCGCCAGTTTTTGTATGAGCTTCCCATGTCATTTTTTGCTATCTGGCACCCCTCGGCATGAGTAACCGTCGCTTGATCACCAACGTAGTCCTGAATTCCCTTGAAAAGTGAAACTGTTCTGCGTGGCATGCCAGAGTAGTTGCCAAGGCGACACACTGTCGCGTTGGGGCCAATCACTGCGATTCTCTTATGCTGTCCGACCTTGAGTGGTAAAACGTTTCCTTCGTTCTTTAGGAGGACAATAGACTGACGGGCAGCTTCGCATGCGAGTGAATCCGTCTCGTGTGAGTCAGCCAACTCTTCAGCCTTTGCCAGACTAAGTGTCATCGGCTCTTCAAATAGACCCAGCCGAAACTTGAGCGAGAGCATCTGTCGAACAGCGGAATTAAGCTGCTCTTCTTTCACTTGGCCGCTTTGTATGAGTTTTGGTAGATGCTTGAAGCCAAAAGCATTGGGCAGCTCTAATTGAAGCCCGGCGTTAAGTGCCATTTTTCCAACATCAGCATCGCTGGTCCCAATTTTTTGGTACCAGCGGACAAGGTTCAGACCCTGGTAATCTCCGACAAGTAATCCGTCAAAACCTAGTCTGTCGCGTAGGACATCCTGAAGCATCCATTGATTGATATGGCAGGGGAGTCCGTCAATTTCATTAAATGCGGCCATGACCGATGCTGGCCGTGCGTTCTTGATCACATATCGAAATGGTGGGATTTCAGTATCCAGAAGATGCCTCATGCCGTTTGGGTAGGGCGACCTGTTTCGTCCTCCTGCCGTGCCGGCATAGCCTGCAAAGTGTTTGAGTGTGGCGGCCACGTGGTCGCGCTTAATTGTTCCATTGTCTGATCCTTGCAAACCCCGCACCATCGCTGCCCCAAGTTGCCCAACCAGAAAAGGGTCTTCTCCAAGCGTTTCATCGACACGACCCCAGCGAAGTTCACGCGCTACATCAACCACAGGTGAAAGAACATGGGCAACACCACGTGACCGCGCCTCCTGTGCCGCACACGAGTAGATATCTTCAAGCAAAGAGGGGTTCCACGAGCAGGCAAGTCCAATCGGTGCAGGAAATGAATTCGCCTGATACTTCATGAAGCCATGAGCAGCTTCATCGTGGAGAATTGCCGGGATACCGAGTCGGGTTCGAGTTCGAAAGTATTCTTGAATCGCAGCATAATGTCGCACGTCTTCGTCGATAGAAAGGTTATGCAGAGGACCAAGTTCACCGATTCCATGCGGACACTTCTCTCCATAGAACTCAGCAGTGAAGATATCGCCCTCACGTTGAAGTTTCCGCTCATCATGAAACCACCAGCCAGTAATTTGTGCTACTTTCTCTTCGATGCTCATACGAGCAAGTAGATCCTCGACTCGATTAGAGACGGGTAGAGACGCGTCTTTATATGGAGGTTGAGTGGAATTACTGCCCTGTGTGCGCGTTACCGGTGAAGTGAAACCAATCGCTTTATGTGGGTTGTCAGTAGCATTAATAAAAGCACTCTCAGCCATCCTCTTTTGCCATCTTTGTTGTACAAGTGGATTGGTTTCAATACGGGTTTGTCCCCATCCGTCCCACATGTCTTGACCGTCCCAATCAGCATTGATGTAGGAGACCGCTCGGATGACATCTTTATTCTTTTCAATGTGTTGGAAGAATTCTTTAAACCAGCCAGACCACAGTTTTTCCGAATCCTCCTTATCAAAGTAGTGTCCCCGAGCTGTCGACTCTGCAACAAAAACTGGCTTTTTGAGTTTGCGGGCATAGGCGAGAGCTGGGGCGGCATCACCAAACTTTTTTTCGTTGCCCCACCACGAGTAGCCAATCCAGTCATAGTATTCTGAGCCTGGGTCATACTCTTCGAACTGTCCGGGCTTCACGGTACTCGAAGACGCGAAGACGATTGCATAGTTTGAAAGATTTCGCCTGCGCAGGAAATCTACAATTCTTCGAAATGCTTTTTTATAACTATCAGGTTGGTATTTATTCCAACTTCCATCAAATTCATATCCTATCCGTATAAAGAAAACGCGGTCAGGATGGTCTGCAATGAATTGAACAAATTCGTCAATGAGGTGGTCGAAGGCACCATTCGCGACTTTGACCTCTCCACCACCTTCCATCGAAATGGAAACATGCATGACGCATTCTTTGAGTCGTGGTGAGTCTAAATATGCCTTTTGGCACATTGGACCGGCAGCCCATTCCACCTCAGAATTCAGCCCTGCAACGGACCCCATAGGGAATGTCCGCCCAAACCCATTTGTCCACCCTTCAGAGAAATAAATATAGTGGGTGATGCCCGCAGGGACTCCGACGGTATCAACATAACCTTTGTTATATTTTTCAGTGCCTCCAACCGAGATATTGTCCTGTCCAGCAAAGACAAGCACCCTTCCAGCAGGCGGGGTGAATTTTCCTTTAATTTCTTGAGCAAAGGCGTGGTCAGCAAACAACCAGAGGATTACTAAAAGTGCAGATTTCATGGGTGTCTATGGGGTTATTGAACTGAGTGTGCATCAAGATTCTGTCGTATTTCAATGCAGCGTTGTGAACTCAGTCGGTAGAAAAATACGATTGGAATAAGGAGAAAATGACCAAGTGCAGGTAAAAGCGAGATTGCAAGAAGTATGCCCTGCAGAGCACGAGGGGTTTGATCTAAAGCATCTCCATCATAGCCATACGAGGCCAACACTGTACCAATGCAGAAGCCAGCGATTGCTATGCCAAGTTTAATCGCAAAAAGAACACCAGAAAAAACTAGACCAGTTACTCGCCGCCCAGTCTTAAGTTCCCCGTAGTCAGCGGTGTCAGCAATCATGGAGAAGAGAATTGGCGCAGCCATCTGTGTAAGGAAGTTAACAAGTATGTAGAGTCCAAAAATTATTCCAAGGTTGGTCGGCGGCGTGAAATAAATACCGATTGAGCCGATGACAATGACTACCTGGAGCATTGCGTAAGACGGCCCCTTATCAAATTTAGCTGTCAGTGGGGCCGCGAAGGCTGCACCAATCATTGCCGCAAAGGTGCCAGCTGTGAGAAACTGAGCGGTCAGGTCAGGGCGGCCAACAACCCATTTGATGTAGTAGGCGGCCGTGCCAGCGCGAAGAACAATAGCGATCAATGAGACCAAGCCAAGCATCGCGACGATCATCCATTGATCATTTCTTACTAAGGTGCCAACGTCTGACCAAAACGTACCTTTGGTAGGCTGTGCCTCGACTACTCGCTCCTTGGTCAAAGCAAAACAGCCAAAGAATGCGAGAACAGCCAGCACGCTGAAGGCTGCCATTGCCCACGGATATCCCACTTTATCGTCGCCCTTGCCAAAATACGTAATAAGCGTTGGTCCAAAAAAAGTGATAAGAACTCCAGCCGAGGTCGCAAGAAAGAATCGGTAGGAATTTGCGGAAACACGCTCCTGTGAATCAGAGGTTATGACTCCACCAAGTGCACAATACGGAATATTGACGACGGTGTAGAGCAACATCAGAACGGTATACGTCCCATAGGCGTAAAGGAGTTTGGCATTCCCGGCAAGGTCTGGCGTCCAGTACGTGAGCACGAATACCACAGCAAATGGGATGGAAAACCAAAGAAGATAAGGTCGAAATTTTCCCCAACGTGTAGTTGTATTGTCAGCAATCACCCCCATGATGGGATCAGTAACTGTATCGAGTAGACGAACCGCAAGGAACATTGTTGCCATTGCTGCAGGCGCGAGTCCGAAGACATCAGTGTAAAAAGAAGGAAGAAGAATGATTATTGTTTGGAATACGACATTCGAGCCGAAGTCACCGAGGCCGTATCCAATTTTTTCAATGGGTGAAAGTCGAGTGCTTTCCATAATGCATGCCCAGTCTGAGTTTTAGGTTAGGAATTCAAGGAAGTGGAATTCGGCAAGGGCGTTCATGCCAGTTAGGTCAACGCATGTCATGCCAACAAACGTGCCTGTGAAGTCTAGGTGCTTTCCGTAATCATCAGAAAGAATAGATGCATCGAGTACCGGTCCGACTGGTGTAAACGTGTTGCCATCGGGCGACCACGAAAACTGGAGGCTGCTCCCCTCAAAACGTGCGCGAAGGAAAATGTCGTTGCACTCGACCGAAAGAGGTTCCGTCCCAAGAGGAAAACTGGAAACCCCATCATCACAGCAGTGAATATGAAGACAATAGCCAGTTGTATCGTCATGCGAAAGATAGAGGTGATGAAAGAGTCTGTTGTTGTAGTACGCAGTGAGACCGGCCATCTGCTGAAATGAGTTCGGCGAAAACGTCAGGTGTGTCGTTGCGGTTAGATTGTGATTAGTGAGACGCCGCGCGAGCAGTGACTTAGGAAAACAAGATTCGAGGGATTCTGAGCCCTGTAACTTTAAAATGGTATCAGTTGGCTCGATAGTACTGGTGGGACCACGGGGTGTTGCGAAATGAGGCGAAGTGAATGGAACCTTTGGCTCAAGTTCAGGCCAGGGATGCAACGGTAAATCCGGAGCGTCAACGGTCTCTTTTGGATTGTTTCCCCCACCCGCCACATAAAGCCAACCGTCATCTCGCCATTCCATTTTCTGAATAGCAGTTTCTCGTCCAAGGTTACACCGTTTTGTTCCGGGGAGTGGGCGGCCACATAAGTGCGGCATGTACCACTGGCCTCCTTGAGTCTGCACAAGGCTCGCGTGCCCTGCTTTCTGGAGGGCAAGGGTGCTTTCTTCTTTCGATGTCAATACCGGGTTGTGGGGATGTACCTCATAGGGCCCATCAATGTTCTTGGAACGGGCTAGTGTGACTGCGTGGTTGTACTCAGTGCCACCCTCAGCAGTGAGCAGGTAGTAAAAGGAATCTTTTTTATAAATATGAGGGCCTTCAGTTAGCCCGATTTGCGTTCCTTTGAAAATAAGTTTGGGTGAACCAATAAGTCCAAAGGTTATCGGATCGAGTTCCTGTTTTACGATTCCGTAAAAAGGATGGTGTTCTGGTCGGTGGTCCCACACCATATTCAGCCAATATTTTTTGCCGTCGTCATCATGAAAAAGCGACGGGTCGAAGCCAGAGGAATTGATGTAGACGGGTTCCGACCAAGGGCCAAAAATAGATGGTGATGTAACCAGAAAGTTCGGCGTGTCCTTGGTGGCGGCCTCGTGCTGATGCACAACCGTATAACATAGATAAAAAAGGTCTTTATGAAAGCTCAGGGCAGGGGCCCAAATGCCACCCGAACTAGGAACACCCTGGAGATTGAGTAGTCGTTTTTCATCCAACGCATGTGTGATGAGGTTCCAATGCACAAGATCGCGAGAATGATGAATTTGAACACCTGGAAACCATTCGAAGGTCGATGTCGCAATATAGAAGTCATCGCCTGCCCGACAGATCGAAGGGTCAGGGTTAAACCCTGGTAAAATAGGGTTTCTAATGTGTGTCATTGTCCCGTAGTTATACCTCGATAAAAGGTTGGCAAACTGAAAGATCGTTGCCCATGCAGTCCCAAGTTTGCATTCTACCATTCAATGAATCATCAACCTACAGGCCGGGTGTGAAAAGGTTAGCCTTCAGATGATTAGCTGATTGAAACCGTTTTCGTCACACAAAATAAGACGGTTGCTCTTTGTGTAAGCTTAAGACGGCTAGCGTTCTGATGGGCTTGAGTCCATGGTTGCTGCATCTGCTGCTTGATCTGAGGAGGGTGGGGAAGCACCGCTCACTTGATCGATTGCTGTAAGTACTTGTGTTTCAGTTACCAAGTCACGCAGAACAATAGGTGATGCGTTCGGTGAGTCTTGAGTGGTCGGCGGAAAGAAGGCGAGCACCGGTATTGATTTGCTATTGAGGCTCTCCAGCATTGTTTTGATTTCTGGCGATCCGTCAGTCCAGTCCGCAAGCATTGGAATAATCTTTCGCGCCTGCAGGGCATTCCTTACCTTTGGTGTCTCAATAGCAAAATTGAGGTTGTATTTGCAGGTGAGACACCAGTCAGCTGAAAAGTCAACCATAACGGTCTCGCCCTGTTCGCGTAGTTGGGAAAGTTGTCGTTTTGAAAATGGTTCCCACTCAATAAGAGAGTCGACGGGACCAAGATAGGTAAATGCTGCTGTTCCAAGCGTTCCAGAAATCACGGCCGCCTGTATCCATTGAATGAATCCCGCCATGCCACGGTTTTTCTGGGTGCGGCCAACCCACCAACATCCGGCCCAGATAGCTACAAGAAGTGCAAACGTCGGAACGAAGTAGTCGTTGTCTAAAAAAGTAAAGAGAAAGACAACGGTCCCGAGCATGACAAACCCGAGAACTTCTTTCAGCGTTTCCATCCACGGACCAGGTTTCGGAACAAACCTAACGAGTGAGGGGAAAATTCCAACGATGAGGTATGGCAATGCCATGCCAGTTGCAATAGATGCAAAGACGGCATATGTGACGCCAGTAGACTGTGTAAGTGTGAACCCGAAAACCGGACCAAGAAATGGGCCACTGCAGGGAGTTGCAAGAACAGTACTTAGTACGCCTTTAAGAAATGAACCGGTCGGCCCTTCCTGTGTTTGTACCTTGCCAGCTGTTGAGCCTATAAATCCAGGAATTGGTAGTTCCCATACACCGAGGAACGACAAGGCAAAACTGAAGACAATTGCGGACATCGTAATGTTGAAGCCGGAAGAGGTAAACTGCTCTCCCCATGCAAGGTTGTTTCCGGCAAGTCCGAGGTTCGCTGCAACGCTCGCTGTTGCAAGGACAAAAAAGACCGCGTACAGGCCCGCGCAATACCAGAGATTGAGTTGAAAAATTTCCTGCCGAGCTCGTCCGGACTGCTGCGCAAATGACATGAGCTTCAGTCCAAGTACAGGCAGTACACATGGCATAAGATTAAGAATGAGGCCACCCACGAGGCCCGCAAGCAAGGCAAGCGGAAGAGAGAGGGTCTGTTTTTCTGGCGTTCTGTGAGCAGGGGTTGTTGCACTTGATTGCGGCTTCACTCGGGAGGGAAGAGTAACGATCGCAGGTTTCTGTGCCGCCTCACCATATCGACTGTCAGAGAAGGCAAGCGATGGTGAGTCTGTTCCGTTATCCGAAAATTTTATACGTAGCCGGCTCGCCCACGGGGGGTCACATGTGATGTCACTGCATGTTTGATATCCAATGATGACATCAAGCTGACGGTCACTGCCCGATACATCCGAAGATTTATTCTCTGGTACCGCGACCTGTACCGTGAAAACGATTGGTCCTTCTACGGCACCAGTCGCACGCAGGTCTGGATCGCTGACGAGACGGGGTTCACCAGCGAGGATTCCGCAGACCTCGATATGCTCATTTGGTGCAAGGGAGACTATGGAAGGTTTTCCCTGACCGACTTCGGTTGTGGCATCACTTTTTGGTGCATAGAGGTGCCATCCCGCCTCTGGTATGAGTTCAATACGGATTGGCCAAAATCGACAGTTACGGGAATTTTCTCCGATTCTGCCAACAGAACCTCGAATAGCAAGATGGCCGCGTTCCGGAAGATGGCGAATTCCTGGTGTTGATACTTCTTGCGTGGTGTCGGATTGGTCCGCTGAAAATGTGATGGTCTGGGGGGGAATACAGGCGTTGTCCTCACATAACTGGAAGCTCACCGTTCCAGTTATGGTGGCTCCCTCCGCTTTGCTGTTTTTTTTAAGTGGCGCTGACCATAGAACCTTTCCAGCATGTTCTTCTACAACGAGCCCCTCCCAGCCAGGTACGCCATCTATTGTTTTCTTGGTAGGCGGCGGGTTTGCAGTAAAAGGAGAAGTTGGTAAAAGTGCCGACGTTGGATCGATCGTTATCTTTGTTGGCCTTGGCCCCCCCGGTTTTTGATCGAGAGAGTATAGGTGCCATCCCGGTCCGAGTTCAGCAGTTACAAAGAGAACGTCTGTGCCCGCCTGATTTTTGACCCGAGCCGAGATGGTCACCGGTTCTTGTTTTTCAGCAATCGGACCAAGCAGCGCATCGGCGGAAAACGGATTGGAGGCTGGTTTAGCGGGTTCGGCTTGAATGATCGGTACTTGGTACCCTATCGCTAGGTACAACGCTATTGTCCCGAGACATTGCAAGTAAGGTTTTTTGGAATACAAGGCCAGAAGACTTCTTAGGAGTGATTGGAACCAGTGGCATCGACTGGTTGGAGACAAATACGCCATTGCGAGCAATCGGTCCTTGTTACAAAGAGACAATATGTAAACCAAACCTATTTATACTTGGTAGGGTTGTAATCTTGATACGGCGATTTTGCGATTTTTCAGTGTATAAGGGCGAATTTAATCGCGTCAAATTGAGTCGCTATGTGCTGGAATATGCTCAAGCCGCCGTATGGCAGCCGGAGTTGCGTGGAGTAGGAGACTTATCCGCCGGAGAACCTGTTCCATATCTGGAAAGTTTCGCATTTCTAGAAAAAGCCAAGTGAACCAGCGATCGATTCCACAGATTATGGCGGTGTCGTGCAGGACCTGTACGCGCGAAGGAAAATCGGGCCTGGCGTTAGTAATTCTCTTGTACTGTTGAAACGCATCTGGCCAGAGATCAACGAGCCGTTCATCTGGCTGGGGCCTCTCAAGTTGCCATGACCCAAGAAGGCGGGAAATATCAACCGCCGGATCATCCCAGCCTGCCGCATCGATATCGATCATGCCTGTCACACGATCGGAAGAATCTGAGAAAAGGACATGATTCCAACGGCAGTCTCGTAACACTGGCTGATGCACGTCACGCATCGTATAGCTCAGAGTGTTCTGGATCGTTTCACGAGCTTTCGCCGCGCGAAGAATCTGTGAAAATTGATTGTATAGCCCGTGTAGTTTGGTGAGTGTGGCACCAGTAATTGTGCTGTTCACTCGCTGATCTCTCCGGGGCTTAAGGAGTGATCGTAGTTGTAACACTCGGCGTTGCCACCCGCTGAGATTCCGGTATGGAGCCATTCGAAACATGCTCGCCTTTTTATGAAAACAAGCCAACGCCTCGATGGCCAGACTGATGTGGTTCGGACTTGGTGTTTTACATGGCAGACCTTCGATGTACACGAGGCACTGCCACAATGTTCCGTCTGTATGAGCGACAATCTTTGAAGGTGCGTATAAAAGCCGTTTGCTCTGCTCGTGGTGGTCAAGAGCCATTGGTAGCAGTGTGTTTCCATAACTGCGGACAAAGTCTGCCAGGCTCTGAGTCCAGCGAATCTGATCGATTGAACGATCTCTCGGCAGCTGTTTCAAGACATGCTTTCGTCTGGTCTGCAGATGCGTGAGAATATACGTTTGAGACCCACTCAGGCCAGTTTCTGTCGGTATAACCGCCATGGCCGATGCCTGTGCCGAGTCAAAAAACTGACACGCTATTTTCTTTATTTCATCGACAGGCAACTGAACTGTCCTGAGCGAGGGCATGTGCATCGTTTCGCTTCCAGAGAGCATTACTTCATAGAATTATTTGCAGAGTAGCAAAGTTATGTGGACGGTTCACCAGACGAAGCATCAAGTGGTATCCTGTCTGTGATGAACAATATAAAGCCCCTCGTAGTGATCAATGTTGTTGGCCTGACCCACAGTATGTTGGGGACAAACACGCCGTATATTTCGGCATTGGCGGCAGAAGGTTTTGCTCGGCCATTGCAGACTGTATTTCCCGCTGTGACATGCGCCGTTCAGTCGAGTCTTCTTACTGGGCTGCTCCCGCGGGAACATGGCATTGTAGGGAATGGTTGGTATGACCGCGAGCTTGCGGAGGTGTTTTTCTGGAGACAGTCTAATCGACTTGTCCATGGCGAGCGGATTTATGACACCGCCCGACAGATCGACCCGGCGTATACCACTGCCAAGATGTTTTGGTGGTACAACATGTATGCAGATGTCGACTATTCTGTGACACCACGACCGACGTACCCAGCAGATGGACGGAAAGTCTTTGATTCGTACAGTAAGCCTCGTGATCTCAAAGATACATTACAAAAGACCCTCGGTATATTTCCGTTAATGAAGTTCTGGGGGCCCGGCGCGGACATTTCGAGTACCGCATGGATAGCTGATGCCTCAAGGGCCGTTATTAAAAAGCATCGTCCGTCTCTTACGCTGGTATACCTTCCACATCTCGACTACAACCTGCAACGATTAGGGCCTACTGATCCACAAATTAAAAATGATATCGCCGCTGTTGATGCGGAAGCCGGAAAGGTGATTGCTTCAGCGAAAGACCAAGGAGCAGATGTTGTGGTTGTCTCTGAATACGCGATAACCGCCGTGAACACTCCGGTTCACATCAATCGAATTCTACGGCATCATGGTTTTTTGCAGGTGCGACAGGAATGCACAGGCTGGGAGACACTTGATGGTGGAGCGTCACGAGCATTCGCAGTTGCCGATCATCAGATTGCCCATGTTTATATCCAAAATCAGCGAGATGTTCCTTGTGTTGCAAAGCTGCTGAAAGGAATAAATGGAATTGATCAGGTTTTCGACAGAAAAGAACAAGAAGCGATTGGTATTGATCACCCACGAGCAGGTGACCTCGTTGTTGTATCCGAATCTGGATGCTGGTTTACCTATTACTACTGGATGGATGATGCGCGTGCACCAGACTATGCCAGAACCGTCGACATCCATCGGAAACCTGGCTATGACCCAGTTGAATTGTTTTTCGACGAGGAGATACGTTTTCCAAGGATGCATATAGCCAGAAGGCTCCTGCAAAAAAAGCTTGGGTTTAGGTATCTTATGGATGTCATTGGGTTGGATGCTAACGTGGTAAAGGGTAGCCATGGACGGTTGTCAGAATCTGGCCGGGAGGAGTTTGATTCACCGGTTTTCGTGTGTTCTTCGCCAGCAATTGAAACTGATGCGATGGCTGTGATTGACGTAAAGAAGCAGCTTTTACGGCTCCAGTTCGGTGTTTCATAAGCTTTTATCAGTTCAAAAGTTTTCCATGGTTGATTGGTGTCAACCCGAAGGCGATGCTAGCCTTTAGGTTCGGTAAAATCAGGTTATACATCAAGTGCTGAGAGGCTATGTGATTTTTATGAGACGGACTTCTGGTAAAAAATTGCCGTCGTATTCTGGGTTTCTTCTGGGTGCGATTGCAGTAGTGTCGGGGTTTTTAATTCTGGGCAAGCCATTGGCCGCCGGCGACGCAGAAGGGGGAACTGCCAAACAGGAGAGCAAGGAGAATACGCCCTCTTCCACCACTCAACAGCAGTCCAGCACCTCAACTAAAAATACGGGAACATCGGGTTCACAGAACTCTTTTGAGAAAATCGTAAAAGATGCAAAGCGGATCGAAGGGCTTCTCCCTCTCTATATGAAGGAGGACAAACTGGTCGTCGAGGTCCCCCAAAAAATTCTTGGAAAAGAAATTTTTGTAACCATTTCAATAGCACAGGGAATTGGATCTCGTTCACTGCTTGGTGGAATGAGTTGGGGTGACGGTGACGATTGGGTCTGGACGTTCCGGAAGCGATCCGACAAACTACTTGTGGTTCGTAAGAATGTTCGTTTCTTTGCGAATGCCGGAAGCCCTGAAGCGAATGCAGTTGCCAACGCGTTCACGGATAGCATTTTGTTTAGTGTTCCAATTCTTGCGACGACTCCAGCTGGTGGATACCTTTTTGACCCTGAGAAGATTTTCTTTACAGATTTGCCTAAAATATCGAGACAGCTTTCTGGCTATTCCCTCGCAAAGGACAGGACGGCCTGGGAGAGTGCGAAAGGGTTTGATGACAATGTCGAACTACGTGTAGCGGCCACGTACTCCTCAAGCGGAAAAAGCGAACTTGATACAGTACCCGACTCACGTGCCGCGACGCTCATGATTCACTATTCGATCAGCCTCTTGCCCAAGAATAATTATCGGCCCAGACTCGCTGACTCACGTGTGGGTTATTTTATTACGGCATTGAAAAATTTCTCGGAGCACACTGGCGATGAGCGTTTCGTGAGATATATCAATAGGTGGCATCTTGAAAAAGCTGATCCGAAAGCCGAAATATCACCACCAAAAAAGCCAATCGTTTTTTGGATCGAAAAAACGGTTCCATACGAATACCGGCAAGCTATCCGGGATGGTATTTCTGCCTGGAATAACGCGTACCGAAAGGCTGGGTTCGATAGCGCAATCGAAGTAAGGCAGCAGCCAGACAAAACAGACTGGGATCCTGAAGATATCAACTACAACACGTTCCGCTGGATTACATCCGGAAGGGGGTTTGCAATGGGGCCAAGTCGCGTAAACCCTAGAACCGGAGAGATTCTAGATGCTGATATTATTTTCGATGCCGACTTCGTCAAGCATTGGCGAAATGAGTTTGAAAACTATATGCCGGAAAACACTTCCTGGTTAAGCTCTTCAAATGAAAGCAGAACTAGAACGTCTATTGGGCACTCGCAGCCTTCTTCGTGTGGTTGTGGTCAATGTAATCTCTTTAGTGGGCACGCTTTTCAAAACGCCTTGGGTGCAACTGCATTAGCTGCGACACAAGACTCAATTATTTCCGACGAAGAGCAAAAAAAGCTCATACAACAAGGGCTTAGGCTCGTCGCTATGCACGAGGTTGGGCATACACTCGGTCTGCGGCATAACTTTAAGGGAAGCTCAGTCGCGTCTCTAAATCAGATTAATTCAAAGAAAAATGTGGACCGGCGGTCAGCAACGACGAGCGTGATGGACTATGTTCCAGTAAATATTGTGCCGAAGGGAAGTTTTCAAGGGCCGTATTACCCCACACGATTAGGTCCTTACGATTACTGGGCTATTGAGTATGGATATCGTCCAATAAGTGGAACAACTCCAAAGGCAGAACGTCCTACACTCCTGAAAATCGCTTCTCGGAGTGGCGAGTCACAGCTCGCATTCGCAACAGACGAGGACACCACTGCAGGGGATCCTGATCCGCTTTCCAATCGATATGACCTTGGTAATGATCCAATTGCTTTCGCTGAGCAAAGATCAAAAGTTGTTCAGGAATTAATCCCTAAGCTCGTTGAGCGGTTTACTGCAAATGATGCTGGGTATGATCGAGTCAGGCATGCTTTCGGGGTTTTGCTGGGTGCACATGGTCAAGCAAACTTTTTTGCAGCGAGGTTGGTTGGGGGTTTGTACAGTTCAAGAAGCCATCGTGATGATCCCCAAGCAAAGCCGCCGTTTCGTGTTGTCGAAGCAAGTCAGCAAAGAAAAGCGGTGGCATTGTTGAATGAACAGATCTTTAGTGACACCTCCTATCAGTTTCCCCCAGAGTTTTACAATCAGCTGGTATCAACGCGATGGTTGCATTGGGGAACCGACAATGTTGAACGGCAAGATTATCCCGTTCATGAAGCCGTACTAAAATGGCAGCAAAGGATATTGGAGCAATTGCTGGATGCCAAGACTCTCACACGGTTGGCAGATAATGCTATGAAGGTTGCTCCAGATGAAGATTGTTTTACGACGTCCGATCTCATCCGACAGCTTGTAGATTCAATTTATTCGGAGGTGATTGAATTCAAAGTTGCTAAGTATTCCGATCAGAAACCAGCGATATCAAGTTTGCGTCGGAATCTCCAACGTGAAGCATTGGGCGAACTCCTCAGACTTTCCCTAGGCGGGGGGAGACGGTCTGGATTGATTGTGACCCGTTTTGGGTCGAGTTTGGGGATTCCGCCTGATGCACGAAGTTTGGCTACCTTTCACCTCAAACGGTTACTTGAAGAAGTAACCAACGTTTTGAGCGGTAGTGGAGAACAGCCAAAAAACGTAGTCATCGATGATTCATCGCGGGCTCATCTTGAAGACATCCAACGCAGAATTGAAGCGGTCCTCGACGCCGAGATTGTTGTTTCGTCACCATAGAAATTTTTGTCTCGACGAGAGATGAAATACTGCTTATGTTTTCCCCTATTCATTCGCATTGTGAAAAATGGAGTTTGTTGCCCAGTGCAGTCATTGAAGATTCTATTGATCTCTCCTGATCTCATGTCAACGAGTAAGCTTGCAGGCCTCGCGAAAGAGGCTGGTGGCCTGCTGGAAACACTTAGAAGTTTGAGTGAGCAGCCAAGGTCAAAGCACTATGACCTTGTGCTTCTTGACATTCAGGCGTTCCAGGAAGACCCGGCTGTACTGGTAGCCAAAGTACGGCTTCTACTCGATAGCATTACTCAAAAAGACATGAGCATGAAATTGATTGCCTTCGGCCCTCATGTACATAAGCAGCGTCTTGATGATGCAGTCGCGGCTGGCGTTGACGAGGCAGTCAGTCGTGGTGAGTTGTTTGGGGGATTTCCCGCACTTTTGCGCCGTTGGGTTGAGACCTGAGCTTGAGAATAGGTGTATTGGCGACTGCCCTTTATCCACCAGCTGGCTCGTCGAGAACGATTTCATCAAGTTCGGTTGCATCCACGCTTTGTCTGAGAAGCAGGTAAATAGCAGGAGCAATAGACCAGAAGAAGCCCCAGCCAAAGGAACTCAGTAGGACTCTTAAACTGCTGGTCCAAAACTGGAGTGCCTGGATGCCCCAGCGGGGGTCCCCAACGCCTTGCGCGACGGCACCAATAACATTGGCCGTCCGATCATGCCCCATGCCAAAACTCCCTGACCAAAGTGCAAACATGACCGTGGTATCAGCGAAAAGACCGGCTGCGAAAAAGCCTAAAACTGCGAGTACACATGAAATGAACCCGTAGAAAGCAAAATGAATTGGCCGCTGATAAAGGTATGAAAATGCTGTCGAAATTGCTTGGAAGCTATCTCCCCGCTCGACGCCAACTGCTGCAACCATAAGAGGCCACCCAGCGGCCAGACCAATTCCGAGAATAGCAATAACAACAGCGCCAAGAAGAATGAGAGGCCATAAAACACCAACGACGGCCAGGCCCCAATCAAAACGCATGAGGAGTCCTAGGACGGCTCCTGGTAGTGCCAGAGCAATCATTCCAAAGAAAACAAAGGTCGCTGAATTAAATGCGGCAGGCCATTTTTTTGTTCCAAAGCGCAGTGTTTCGCGAAAACTTGGCTGTTCTTCATCAACGAGCCGCAGTGCAACAAATCGTGCGATAGACGTAGCAAATATGGACCAGACGAGGAGAAACCAGATGCACCGACATAGACTGCCTGCGAACTGGCGTGAGGTTGCAAGTGGGTTCCAGGGTGTTGAAAGAATATGAAGGAGATCACGCACTGGCGTTGGTAGCCTCTCAGCCTGCGCTGAAAGTGTTGGTAAAACGCCCAAGCCAGGCGTTGGAAATATTGATCTGGTTTCCTCACTATCTGGAAGTGGGACTTGGTCAACTTGGATTGGGGCGGAAACACCCGCTGGAAGACCAAGAGAGTCGAGGAGAGAAAACCCGGCCCAGGTACCGGCAGATGCGAGTGTTGCAAGAATAAGCACCGTTGGTGCAAATGCCATCCCGGCTGCCTTCAGGAGAATCCACCAGGGAAAGGCTTCACTCCAAATTATTTCATGAATGATCTGAGCGCGACTCGGTGGTTGTGCATTATCTGACATCACGGAACACCAATTGAAAAAAGGAAAGGAATACAAGTTGTTCTGACGTTGGAAAGACTACCAAACTCAATGCCCACCCGCATAATTAATACTTTTCAAGAACCCTCAGAGTAACTTTCCCCGTCGTCATCATCACTCTCTCTGGCCGCATCTGGCACGCCATATGATTCGTCTAGCCACCTGCCAAGATCGATATTCTTACAGCGATCACTGCAAAAGGGTGCTGTGACTGTAGCGGGATGCTCAGAAGTCGTTCGAAGGTGTACAAACGCATTACAAATTGGACAGTGTGGCATTGGCTCTTTGATCGTTGAGTCGTTTGATACTAACTGTGCAAGCGTAGTTTCCCAAGAGACCGGTCACTCAGCTGAGGACTGTGATTTTCCTTTGGATTGCTTCGGTCCAGCGTCCTTTTTGGGCGAGTCAGTTTTCTTCGAGGGCGGTTTGTCAGCGGCCGCAGCCTTTTTGTACGATTCGCTCCGGTAATCTGTTTGATAGAAACCAGACCCCTTAAACATGATTGCTCCGCCAGTGCCAATCAAACGTCGTAGTTTCTTTTTTTTACATTCTGGGCATGTTCGTTTGACCGAATCGGTCATCGACTGAAAGAGTTCAAATGCATGGCCACACGCATCACACACGTAGTCATAAGTTGGCATGGTGTCATTTTCCTTGTAAGTAGTCGCGATCGATATTTTCAGGCTTTGACAGAATTATTCATTCGCTGCCACTATCACTTGCGCTGGGCGAACAACCCTGTCGTGGAGCACATACCCACGACTTGTTACCCCAATGACAGTGCCAGGGGCAGCACCGTTGCCCGGCTGTTGGGAGATTGCCTCGTGCACTGCTGGGTCAAAGACTTCATTTTCAGTTTTGATTGATTCGCAACCATGGCTTTCAAGGAGCTTCTCTATCTGACTACCCGTCATCCGGAAACCTTCCCGTAAAGTTTCAACGTCTGTGGTTGATTCACTGGCGTCAATAGCTCGTTCGATGTTATCGAGCACAGGCAATATGTCACGTAGAAGATTCATTTCTCCGTAGCGAAGAGCATCTTCTAATTGCCGCTGGCCTCTTTTTCTCACATTTTCGATTTCAGCCTGTGCCCTGAGTGCTCGCTCCTCTGCATCCCTGAGTTGCGTTACAAGTCCGTCGGTGCCAGGTTCACCATCCGTGTGCTCGGTATCGCTGACCGGGATGTCATCAATTTCTTCTGGTACGTTTTCGTTCTGCATGAAATGTGTCCTCAAACAGTGCTGGTATAAATAAAAGTTTATTTTTGTAGTTTAGGTGTTGTTTGCCGCCTGATCATCTGGGGTGGTTTCAGCATTCTCCGGCGTAAAATATTCGGCCAGGCGTGTGAGGAAGCTCGACCGTTTCGGGCTTACGTCGGCCTGTTCTTCCTCCGCTAATTCACGAAGAAGTTCTTCAGCCCGTTGAGATAGCTTTTTGGGCACCTCAACATGAATATGAACATTGAGATCGCCGACACCTCGGCCCCTTACATCAGGCATGCCTAGACCACGAATTCGAATGACATCTCCGGGCTGTGTCCCTTTTGGTATCTGGAGAGGCTTTGGTCCATCGAGAGTGGGAGCGTCAGCTGTGGTGCCAAGAGCACATTGGCTAAAGGTAAGAGGGATTTCGCAATGGAGTTCGTGCCCATCACGTGTAAGGAAAGGGTGGTCAGTTATTTCAATTACACAGTAGCAGTCGCCGGGTGGCCCACCATTGGCGCCAGGTTCACCTTCACCGGCGAGACGGACCTGTACATCATTATCAACTCCGGCTGGAATGGTAACCTTGCGTTCAATGGTTACTTCAGTTTGTCCCTGACCACTACAGTCGCCACACTTGTCACGGACTATACTTCCTGCGCCACGGCAGGCGGGGCATGTTGTTTGAAGCCGGAAGATCCCAGAACTTTGAAGAACCTGACCTTGGCCACCGCAATAATCACATGCCTGTGGTGAGGTTCCAGCTTTCGCACCGTTGCCGCCACAGGTTGTGCATTCCTCATGTCGACGAAA
>WLWG01000978.1_pt1 | contig 27697 bp, 31 predicted proteins | sample 6712871 | NCBI WGS metagenome assembly WLWG01 (sample SAMN12718693, study PRJNA515312) | sponge metagenome | isolation source: marine sponge | host: Mycale hentscheli | place: New Zealand: South Island, Marlborough, Capsize Point | collected 2003-05-01
AGGCCGCTAGAGGCAATGTCTCGTTTTCCTCATAATTAATAAAATCCTGATCCGTCGTAAATACCGGCATGGTTCCCCCCTCACACCCTGATTAACCCAACACCACACCATAGACGAACACCTACGGTCCCGCCTGATGATTGGATACTGAAACTATAATACCAATAATACCAGTACTCCAATACCAGTATTATTGGTTCTATCGGGTCTATTTTTATCCTACGTTTTGAGGGTGAAGCCATGAGCAGACGCGCCGGGTATGGGTTTAATTTTTTTGCAGGAACTTCAGGGGATGGTATTACACAGGATCACATTTTCGAATCGGCGGACGTTCGTAATTCATATTTTAATCCGGATCGACTGGCTGAATTAATAACAGGGACGCCGATAGTCATCAACACCGGCAGCGGAGCCATGTTTCAGGTATGGGCTGGAATGACCGATCCGGCCACGTACGACAATACCCAGTGGTCGGACAGCCTCAATATTACTGGAGCTCAGATTGTCACCCTGGTCAATTCCGAACCCGACGCAAACATACTGACAGACTCACAACGCGATGCCATCAATGATGTGATCGGTCTAACCAGTACCCGGATACCTCGAGCCACAGCCACCGGTCTGGCCGATACAGAGGTTCGGATCATTGGCGGAGATATGTTTGTACCAGGAAGGCTGGAAACCGAATCTGGGACAATTGGAATAGGCGATATTGTCAGCCTGTCAGAAAGCGGCGGTTTTCTCAGCCTGGTCAACGCCATTGATAATCGTCGGTACAACGTTATTGATTTTTATGTGCCGACGACTGCCGCCAGCAGTAAACCGCGAAGGCTGGCCCTGACCGAATCAGAGAGGCGTTTTGTCTTAAACGGTCAATCCGGAACGTCTATACAGAATCGGAATATAACGGGCACTTATACAGCATCGGAATCGGGGCGCATTAATGCTCTTATTATTAACACTTTTTTGGGCATTAATAATCTACGTATTCAGATCAGGAATGTATCACCTGGCAACGCGACAGATATTAAATACATACCCAACAGACAGGCATGGTTAGACGGATCAGGAGGGCTAGAATTCACACAGAGCGGTGAACATATAATAAGAATAGATGACAGTCCGTTGATCTTTGACGCTGGCCGACAATACAGCATTACTTTTGTTAGCACTTCAGGTGATTTGGCGGGCGGTGGAAGTTCCCCTTTCCTGGCGGTTCTTGCACAAAGCGGATCGTTTGTAGAAATGGCGGATATTACGGACATACTCGACGAATTTACCGACCTAACCGACACGCCATCCAGTCTGGGCACACCCGGACAACTGGTGGCCGTGAACAGTGGCAGAACCGCCTTAGAATTCATCAATAGTCCCACGTCAGGTAGCAGTACTTTTCTGGCACTCACCGACACACCGTCGGCGTTTACGGCAAATCGATTTTTAAGAATAAATGCTGGTGGAACTGCCGTAGAATTCAGCGACACATTAGGCGATGAATTAACCAACTGGAGTCATGCCGCCCTACCATCGGGCCGTATACCTGCCAATAATCGCCGCTGGTACACGTACACAGGTACAGGCAATGTCACCAGGGATTTACCTCTGGAATCTGGCATTACGTCGGGCTGGCATTCATTTTTTGGCAATGACTCAACAGCCGGAACGATGTTTTTACAGGGTGATTTCAGAGGTAGTGTCACTAGAATTGCGCTATTTCCACAGCAGGGATGTGAGGTCGGATACAACGGCGATATTTTTCTAGAAGGGCCAGCCAGAGATTCGATCACCGTTTCAAATTTTCAGGAATGGACTGGAAACCCCCTACAGCACGACATGAGTTATCAAGGCTTTTCGACAAACAGCTCGGGAATTAATCTGAATACTTCAGGAGCCAGAACCGCACTTTTAAATCGTAATGTAAGAATATCGACCCGAAATGATAGAAATTTTACGGTTGACCTTGAACCCATAACCAATACTGACCTTTCCGACGTTCCCCTGAGTTCAGGCTTTGGTTTTATTGCCAACGGGCCGAGGAATGTACTGATCAGACCTTCTGGCAGTAACACAATTACCCGAGGAACCATAACACACGCATTTGCAAACCCAATAACACTATCACCCGGCGCGTCCGTTACATTAGTCCGTAGTGGTAATAACTCATGGAATATAACGGTACAGAGCGGAACGATCACATAATTGGTATTTTTTCGATATTGACCAAAACTAGTCGTTAAATATTAAACTGTTGTTGTATTATGAGTATCCCAATACGATCCCCCATTGTTTCAGAATCAGACAGCCCCATACGGTTAGATATGGGAAAATCAACAGCGCAACGCTGGTCTGAAATTACTATCCGTGTCTTTGATAATAGTAATGTCTCCCTAGCCGATGCGTCAGGCGTTACCGGCACAGTCACCGGCCAAGTGGTGAAATCCGGAACTGATTTACCAGAGAATTTTGATGAAATCATAACCCTTTCAACCGACCCATGGAGCTGGCGTCCGGAGCTGTCCACGGCAAGAGCTTTCATTTTCACCGTAGCTGGACTGAACGCGGGTTACAGCCTGCAATTTACAGTTAATAACTGGTCTGCCGTATGAACGAAATACAACAGAAAGAACTGGCCGACGCCCGACGAGGGACAGTCTATTTTCTCAGCAATCTGGAAATGATCAAAAAGCCGAGTTTTGACCTCGGCATCATCAGCAATTTTGGCAGTAACACGGCTATTCTTTCCGACCTGCAAACCGCAACAAAAACCATTGTGTCGTCATGCGATGTTGGGCGAAAAGTGATAGACGGCATGGAGGCGAAGATAGCGCCCATACGCCAGCTGTTTACCTCGTTCTTTGATGCACTGGCAAAGAAACTCTACGACCTCTACGGAGAGGGCGTAGAGGCTCTTGAATGGATTGGAGAATTCACAGCATGGGCTGTTTCAATGCTGGTGGGCAGTCTGTCCGATATCATACCCGGCTGGGGTTATGTCTCTGGTGCGTTAGATATCTATGAAGGGGTGAAACGCTCGGTACTGTCGGCGATTAAATGGCTGGGCCAAGTGTTTTCAGGGTGGGGCGTGGAGCTGTTACAGGGTGGCCCAAGCATTATATCTCAAGCCATCGCCCGGCATAATGCCACGTCCCTGGCTGGTGGCTTAAAAGAAATTGCGATTGAATCCGTTAAAATGGGGCTGCAGGCTGGTGGTGATGCAGCGGCAGGCGTGGGGAGCATCATCGGCGCGGTAACAGGTATCCTGCAGCGTATCGCTAACCTGATCGGCTATTTCGCGCAACGCGCCTTGATGCGCCGAGTCATTACAAAGGCGTCCTATCAGTGGGGATCAGACGGCGAGCTGCTGCACGATCACACGGCATTTAACCACTGGTTTAAAGTGGCGTGTGTCACAACGCCAGTGATTGCAGCCCTGACCATGATCAGCGGTTTTGTCGGTCATCCATACCGGTTCCTGTCCCTAATCAGTGATGACAATGAGATCATTGAACAGAAAGATTTTGATCAAGGAATCCTTTACATAGAGAAACTGAAATCCCTGTCCGTTAATTACATCAAAGAATACCAGAACGCCTATAAACTTGAATTTACAGGAAGCGATAAGCTGGTTTATTCAAGACTGGCCGACGCTCTTTTATAAATATGAAAATAGAAAATATTAAAACCACTGAACTCATACCCTATATAAACAACACAAGAACCCACGATCAGAAACAGGTCGTCAATATAGCTTCGAGCATTAAAGAATTTGGATTTACTAATCCGATATTGATTGACCAGAAAAATGGAGTAATAGCCGGACACGGACGACTTTTAGCGGCTATAAAACTGAAACTTGAAGAGGTCCCCTGTATTGTTCTGTCTAACCTGTCAGAGATACAAAGAAAAGCTTATGCCATAGCCGACAATAAAATAGCAATGAACTCAGGATGGGATCAGGATTTGTTAGAACTGGAATTTGAGTTTTTAAAAGAGAATGATTTTGATACGGATATTATTGGTTTTGATTTAGAGGAACTGGAAAAATTATTCAACGACGATTGCAGCGAGGGGGAAGGACTCACCGATCCTGATGAGGTTCCAGACGCTGAAGACAAATCCGTCAATATTCAGGGTGATGTGTGGGTACTGGGGAATCACAGATTGATGTGTTCTGACAGCACTAACAGAGAGTCCGTAGAGAAGTTACTGAATAAAAATACGATTGATCTTATATTTTCAGATCCGCCCTACGGGGTTAATTATTCAGATAAAAATACTTTTTTAAATAAAGCCGATAAGGGCAACCGTATTCAAAAAAACATTAAAAATGATGAGTTATCATCGGATGATATTTCTGTTCTATGGGAAAATACTTTCTCACTATGGAAAGATTATTTTTCTGAGTATTCATCGTTTTACATATCATCCACACAGGGATCTGATTTGTTTATGATGATGATGATGAATAATAATGGTTTTCCTATTAGGCACGTTATTATCTGGAATAAAAATAATCATGTATTAGGGCGATGTGATTACAATTACAAACACGAACCCATCATTTATGGATGGTTAAACACCCATAAATTTTACGGCAAAGGGCAGTTTAAAAACTCAGTCTGGGATATACCAAAACCCCAAAAAAACGATTTGCATCCAACCATGAAACCAGTGGAGTTGATTGAAAACTGTATTTTAAATTCAAGCCTTAAAGGTCACACGGTGGCAGATATGTTCGGCGGCAGTGGTTCTACTCTTATAGCCTGCGAGAAGACCCATAGACATTGTTTTATGATGGAACTGGATGATCATTACTGCGATGTCATTATCAAGCGATGGCAGGAATACACAGGCCAGCAGGCCATCCATGAGGCCACCGGTCAAACATTCGGATCAATAAAACAAGAGAGGGTGTAACCATGACAGCAGGTCGCCCCCCCTTTATCATTGATTATGAACTTGTAAAAAAACTGGCCCATATTCAATGCACCATGGAAGAAATTGCAAACTTTCTTGGATGCTCAATAAAAACCCTTGAAAAAAACAAAGAATTTATAGGGGTCTATAAAAAAGAAATAGAGGGAGGCAGAATGTCTCTACGAAGGAAACAGTGGAAGGCAGTCGACGAGGGAAATATAACCATGCTTGTGTGGTTGGGTAAGCAATATCTAAAGCAAAAAGATCAAGTAGATTCTAATGTTGCTATCACATCTGTAAAACCGTTTAGTGATATGTATGGCAACAAAGAAGCAAGAAAAAAAGCGAAAGCCAGAGTTAAACCCTAATCTCGTTGATTTCTGGACTACTCCCTGTAGGAATAGAGTCCTATACGGAGGAAGGGCATCATCCAAGAGCTGGGATGCTTGCGGTGTGCTGGTCTGGATAGCAAAGACCTATAAAGTCAAGGTGTTATGTGCCCGTCAGTTTCAGAACAAGATAGAAGAGAGCGTTTATACCCTGCTTAAAAAACAGATATCCAGATTTGGTTTCGATAAAGAATTTAAAATACTCAACAATAAAATCCAGTGTTATCGAACCGGCAGTGAATTTATATTTTATGGTATCTGGCGTCATATAACTGAAATAAAAAGCACCGAAAACGTGGATATACTTTTTATAGAGGAAGCTCACGATCTTATGGAATCTCAGTTTGAGATACTAGATCCTACGATAAGAACCGAAAACTCTGAAATCTGGGTAGTATTTAATCCCAACATAGACACCGATTTTATATACCAGCACTTTATCGTTAATCCGCCATCAGACACCCTGGTTAGAAAGATTAATTATGATGAAAATCCTTTTATTTCTGAAACCATGATTGAAATAATTAATGATAAGAAAGAAAAGGACTTTGAAGAATACAAACATATCTATCTAGGTGAACCGAGAAGCGATAACGATTCAGTCATTATTAAACGAAAATGGTGTTTTTCCGCGATTGATGCACATATCAAACTGGGGTTTGAACCAGAAGGCTCAAAACGCATTGGGTTTGATATCGCTGACGATGGCGGTGATCGATGCGTGAACGTATACGCGCACGGCAATGTAGCCTTAGACATGGACTGGTGGCAGGCCAACGAAGACGAGTTGATGAAATCCTGCCGTCACACGTACAGCAACGCCCGGAAATGGCAGGCGTCGATTACGTACGACTCTATCGGCGTCGGATCTCATGCAGGCAGCAAGTTTAAAGAGCTGAACGAAGACCCCGAAAACCCTACAGAAATAGACTATTTCAAGTTTCTAGCCAGCGGCGAAATCATAGACCCGGACAAAGAGTACAAGCACCAGGTTATCAACAAAGACATGTTTTCTAACCTGAAAGCTCAGGCATGGTGGCTGGTGGCTGACCGGCTGCGCAATACATGGGATGCCATCACCAACGGGACAGAGTATCACCCGGACGATTTAATCAGCATCAGCTCTGAAATACCCGACCTTGAAAAGCTACTGACCGAACTGTCGACCCCGAAAAAGGACTACGATAAACGTGGAAAAGTGAAGGTCGAAAGCAAAGACGACCTGGAAGCCAGAGAAATTGACAGCCCGGATCTGGCCGACGCTTTTATCATGGCATTCGCCCCAAGCACCCGCCGCCCCAAAGGGTTTTTTGATGTTTTCCTTTCTCAAGCGACTGGTTGATCCAGATCCCATACCCCCTACTGAACCAACGACCGAACCGGACAACATTAGCCAGTATTTCAGAACCCATTTAATCCGCACGGTACAAGAGCGCGAAGCCCTGAAGCAAGATCCGTTCAGGGATCTGGTAACGCCCGACGATTTTAAAATCCACGACAGCACCGGAAAGGATGATGTCACCAACACCAACACGCAACCGGCTAAACAGGCGTTTCGAATCGGGCGTCAGATCCTGCCGGACAACCTGTTTTTTTGGTACGTGACGCAGAGTTTTATCGGATACCAGGCTTGCGCCTTTGTGGCTCAACATTGGCTAGTGGATAGAGCTTGCAGCTTAAAGGGCCGGGACGCGGTTCGAAACGGGTTTGAGCTGGTGTTTGATGAGGGGATAGAGGTCGACCCGATCACCATAAAATTAATCGAACGGCACAATAAAAAATTCCACCTGAAAAAGAAAATGGAGATCGCCGACAAGTTCAAAAACGTGTTTGGCATTTCTCATATTTTGTTTCTGACCGGAACCGGCGATCCGGAGTATTACGAAAAACCGTTTAACGCTGACGGCATACAACCGGGCCGTTACAAAGGCATGGTCAGGGTCGACCCGTACTGGATCAGCCCACTGCTGACGACAGAGGCCGTCGAACATCCGGACAGCGAAAACTTTTATGAACCTACCTACTGGATCATAAGCGGCCGGAAATACCACAAAAGTCATTTTGTCATACTCAGAGGCCCGGAGGTGGCCGACATACTGAAACCGTCCTACCTGTACGGCGGTTTACCCCTCACACAACGAATTCTAGAGCGGGTCTATGCCGCAGAGCGCACCGCCAACGAAGCGCCACAGCTGGCCCTGTCGAAGCGTCTTGTCATTCGTTACCTGGCGAACCTGGAACAAGCCATAGCCAATCAAGGAAAATTTGAAGAGGCTATGTGTGCCCTGGCGGAATGGCGGGATAATTTCGGTGTGTTTGTTGATGATATAAACAACAAAGTCGAGCAGCAAGACACCAGCCTGTCCGACCTGGATACCGTCATCATGACCCAATACCAGATTGTCGCCGGTCAGGCTGGGATACCCGCGACAAAATTGATGGGAACCAGCCCGAAAGGATTTCAGGCCACCGGGGAACATGAGATAGACACCTACCATGAAGAACTGGAGTCGATACAAGAAAACGACATGACGCCCATTGCAGACCGCCACCATGTTTGTCTGATGCGTTCGCACATTGCCCCCTTTTTGCCGGATAAAAAACCGCTAACCATCGACATAAAATGGCGTCCACTCTCCGTCATGACGGAAAAAGAGCGGGCCGAAACGTCAGAAATCAAAGTCAGAACCTACCAGACTGCAGAGCAAACCGGAGCCATTGACGCCTATGACATTCGGGAAGCGCTGATAAAAGACGCCGACAGCGGTTTATCCGGCCTTGAATCCCTGGAACGTCCTGAAGAATTGGACGAACTGGAAGACCCGGATTACACCCAGCAAGCCGAATCCGCCTACAATAAGCCCGATGACGATACAGAGGCCACAGAAGACGCAGACGCCGAAGACCAGCCGCAAGCCATCAACCCACCGCCAGAGATAGAAAACCCCTCAGAACTGCAGACAGAGCCGATCACGCAACGCATTAAACGCGACGGCCGGAAATGGTACATCGTCGACAGTAGCGGCAAAAAAATATCAGGCCCGCACAGCCGAAAAGATTTAGCCCGTAAAAATATGGCTGACCTGGACAATGCCTAAAAAATTCCAGCTGACCCGGACACGCCAGCAATGGATAAAGGGACGGTCGACCCGTCTGAAAGGCTCCGCCCTGAACGTCAGCATTTCGTGTGAACAGCGATACATAAAACGGCTGCAGCGGCTATCAGAAAAAATGGCAAAGGAAGTCAGGCGAGAGGTAAACAAGCTGCTGGACTCACCGGAGGGAAAACGCTATTTCACCCAAGACGCCAGCATAGCCAGTCAGGCCAGAATCATCCTGAATAAGCTTACCCGCAAATACGACGACGCCTTTAAGGCACTGGCAAAACCCGCCGCCAAACAAATGATCAGCGGTATTAATAAATCCAGTAAAAGTTCCCTGGCGTCCAGCTTCAAAAAAATGTCCGGTGGGATGACCATCAAAACCGACTTTATGACCGCCGACCTCACCGACATTATCACCGCATCAATGGTGGAAAATGAGGATTTAATAAAATCCCTGTCCGTAGAATACATGCGCCATATCCGAGGCGATGTAGTGCGCTCTATCACGCACCCGGAAGCCGGAGGCTATACCCGGCTGAAAAAGATCATAAACGCCACTCTCACAGCGGAAGAACGACGAGTACGAAACCGAGCCAGAAACATAGCCCTGGATCAGACCCGAAAAGCTTACAACAATTTAAACGCTGGCCGTATGAGAGCCGTCGGCGTCGATGACTTTGAATGGGTACACAGTGGCGGCGGTCAATTCCCCAGGGAATACCATTTACATGTATTGGACGGCCAAACGTTCAGCCTGTCAGATCCGCCCATTATCGACCCCGTTACCAAAGAGCGAGGCATTCCCGGCCAGCTGATTAATTGCCGATGTACCATGTTGCCGATTATTCGGTTTGATAAAGGGGAGCTGTTTTAGTCGTAGCACGAACAGGCCACGCCATAACCGTAGCTACGATTAGGCTACGTTGTAGAGGATAAAGGTCTACATTTACCCCTGTATTTACAGGTTTAAATCCATGTCGACCGCTCGCAATTATGACCTGAATGGATGGCCGGAAATTCAGGACAACCCCATCAGCAAAACCGGCGTTTTTGAATACCTCGGTTCCACCATTGACGCCCCGAACCCTGATCGAATTTACAGGGTCTATCGCCCTGAATCTGAACTCTCAGACCCCGACTGTATCAATTCTTTTAAATTGCTGCCCTGGATCATTGATCACGAAATGTTGGGCGAGGGTGAAACCCCAGCAGAACGAAAGGGCATACAGGGCGTTATCGGCGAGCGTGTGTACTACGACGATGGCTATCTAAAGGGCAACATCAAAGTATTTTCCGACCATTTAAACCGCCTTATCGACACCGGCCAGAAAGAATTATCCCTCGGTTATAAATGCGCCTACGAATTCATATCCGGCACTTTCAATGGTGAGCAATACGACGCCATCCAACGCGACATAAGAGGCAATCACATTGCCACCGTCGAAGAGGGTCGTATGGGGCCAGAGGTCGCTGTATTGGATCGGGCAATTGTTACGTTTGACGCTCAGGAGTTTTCAGTAATGAGCAGCAAAACCCCCAAAGACACCCCACCAAAAGCCGCCGCTAAACCAGCGGCCGGACAAGATGAGGAAATGCAGGAAAAAGGCGAAGACGGCGAAATCATGGAAGAAGGCAAAGACGAGGAAATGAGCCTGTCTGCCATGTCGGAAATGATCACAAAGCTTATGCCTTTGTTGGAAGAAGTGGAAAAGATGAAAGCCATGATGAACGGCCATGAATCCGAAGCGCCCATGATGGAACAAGAGGAAATGGACGGAGAGGAAATGGAGTACGAAGCCGAAGACGCCGAAGAAAAAGAATCTGGCGGCATGGATTCAGTCAATAAAACCATTCACGCCATGCAGGCCGAAATCAACCAGCTTCGCAAATCTCAAAAGGCGATGGATTCCCGCACGGTTTTTCAAAAGATCAGTGACCGGGACGACATGGCCGACCGCCTGTCTCATTTCATCGGCACGTTTGACCATCGCCATATGACCGACAGCGATGTTGCAAAGTACGGCGTAGAAAAGCTTTCAATCCCCTGTATGAAAGGGCACGAAGTCGCCGCCCTGACAGCCTGGATGCACGACCGCAAGCCAGAAACAACCTTGATTCACGCCACCGCCACCGATCAACAGCTGAATGGAAGCCCTGTCGACGATCTGTTTAAGAGGGTTTAGACATGGCTTTTCAATCCACTGTCCGCATTGATCAAACCACTGGCATTGTCGGCGATATCATCCTAGATGGCCCCATGCGGGCACAGCCTGGCATCCTGTCCAGTACCAGCGCCGCCAATAATGTCATCGGACGCGCCTTCCGTCATATTTCAGCATCCGATACCGATGTATCGGCGGATGTTGCCGCTGGTGCTGCGTTCGCGGGCATCCTGGCAAACAGCAAAGTGTACGCAACATCCGGCACTACCGCCGGTGGAACCCTGGCGCCTACGCTGACCCTTCCCAATGAATTTGAAGGGGAGTTTGTCACCAAGACCAGCGGAATCGTTGTGCAACTGTCCACGAACGCCGCCATTGGTGAAAACGTATTTTTTGCCACAGCCACCGGCATTCTTGCCGCCGATCCGAGCGACACCCTGACGGATCACGAACAAATTCCCAACGCTAAAGTCGTCCGACAGAACATCCCCTCCGCCGGTCTAGCCATTATCGAGCTGTTATAACGAGGTTTCCCCATGCTGATGCAAGCCGAACTGTCATCAATTGGCCCTCGTGATATCGGGCCGGTTGTCTTTAAAGACGAAGCCCATAAAAAGGCCGTCTGTGAGAATTATCACCAGCTGAAAAAATACGGCATTAGTTTTGATCACGACGATGTGCAAAAAATGTTGTCGTTCGCCCGAACTCATAAAGGCATGGACGCCGCCCTAACAACGCCACTGACAACGGCGTCGATCACAACACCGATTCAATTTTTGCAAGCCTGGCTTCCGGGCTTTGTTGAAATTATCACCGCCGCCCGGCGCATTGATTCATTGGTCGGAATGGTGACCCAGGGAAGCTGGGAGGATGAGGAAATTGTTCAAGGCGTACTGGAAAAAACCGGTAATGCCATACCTTACGGGGATTATAATTCAAGCCCGCAAACCAGTTGGAACATCAACTACGAAAGACGAACAATCGTTCGTTTCGAAGAGGGTATGACCGTCGGCCGACTGGAAGAAGCCAGAGCCGCCGCTATCCGCTCCAACTCAGCCGAAAACAAGCGCGGAGCCGCCGCCGTCGCTCTGGAAATCGAAAGAAACCGGATCGGGTTTAACGGCTATAACGCTGGCGCTAATCGCACTTACGGATTCCTGAATGAAACCGACCTGCCGAGCTATGTCAACGTGGCTGACGGCGCGTCAGGCTCGCCGCTTTGGTCGATGAAAACCTTCCTTGAAATCATTGCGGATCTTCGCGCCGCCTTTCAAGCACTCCGCACGGCGACAATGGAACAAGTCGACCCCATGAACGACGCCACCACCATAGCCATTGCTACGGACTCTATGGACTACCTGTCCACAGTTTCAGACTTTGGTGTATCGGTCAGGGAATGGCTGTCTGAAAACTACCCCAACGCTCGCCCACTGTCGGCCCCAGAGCTGAACGACGCCAACGGCTCCGCCAACGTGTTTTATATCTACGCCGAATCCGTCATGGAATCCGGGTCTGATGATAACCGCACCTGGATTCAGGTGGTTCCGAACAAGTTTCAAACGCTGGGCGTCGACCAGAAAGCCAAGAGCTACACCGAGGCATACAGCAACGCAACCGCCGGTCTGATGCTGAAGCGTCCTTATGCCGTTGTTCGCCGCTCAGGTATCTAGCCATGCACTACGTATACAGCACCCTGTCGTCTGATCAGGATTACGCGCTATACCCGGATAAATTCGACCCCAAAGGCATCCCACAGCCTTTGCGGGTCGTTCATATCGACGGCAAAGCCAACGTGATAGACAAGCACAAATTTATCACGCCCAAAGGCGTCGTTACCGAAGTGACCGACCAGGAACTAAAAACCCTTCAATCCATCAGTGCTTTCCAACAGCACATGACAGAAGGATTTATCAAAGTGGATGAGAAAAAGGCCGACCCGGCCAAAGTCGCAAAAGCTGACATGACAGCAAAAGACAGATCCGCACAGCTGGTGGAGGATGATTTTGACCCGAACAGAAAACCCCTGATTAACAGCACTCAGACCGTGGTCAAACGATGACAACATTGATGTTTGACGTGGCTCAGTTTCGATTAGATTTTCCAGCCTTTGCGGACAGTACCGCCTTTCCTGATGCCACTTTGCAGGGCTATTTCAATTCAGCCAGCTGCTACATCAGCACGTCAGATTACGGCTGTCTGAATGGTGATTGCCGGGTCATGGCCCTGTACTTAATGACGGCCCATTTATGCCAGATCAGCCAGCTGGCGGTATCCGGTAAAACGTCCGGTCTGGTGACAAGCTCTACCGTGGGTAGCGTGTCGGTCGGACTGACGCCGCCGCCCTTTGGTTCAAGCCAATGGAGCTGGTGGCTGAATACCACCCCATACGGCCAGCAATTACAGGCGCTACTGTCTCAGGCGTCTATCGGTGGTCTGTATATTTGCGGACGACCAGAGCGGTCAGCCTTTCGAAAAGTCGGAGGGCGTTTCTAATGGCGACGGTTCGACGCAAAACCATTGCCGGAGGGCTGAACCGTTTAAGAAAAGCGGCTCAAGAGCTGGACGCTCTGGATTTAAAAGTCGGCTGGTTTGAGTCGCAACGATACGAAGACCCAGACAACCCAGGCGAACAGGGGGAATATGTGGCCCAGGTGGCCGCTAAAAACGAACTGGGTATCGGAGTTCCCCCCCGTCCCTTTGTACGCCCGACTATTGCTGAAAAGAAAAACGAATGGAAATCACAGACCGCCGCTGGCGTGTCGGCCATTTTAAACGGACACGAAACCGCAAAATCAGTGATGGAAAAACTGGGTTTAAGGATCAGCGGCCAGATCCGAAAATCCATCCGGAAAGTGCAAACACCGCCGCTGTCTGAATTCACCATACAGCGCCGTCTTGAAATCCGGGCCGTCAAGATCATTACCCCCACGTTAAGAAAACCCCTCGTTTTTGAGGGTATTTTGCTGGGCAGTACCAGTTATGTCGTGCAAGACGGCGAGCCTCAAGGGGCGACAGTATGAACGTTCCCGGTTCGAATCTGTTGGCAACGGCCTTAACCGTGATCTGTCCGCAATCGTTCCAGCTGTTCCGTTACCAGGGAAAAACCATAAACGCGATCGGTCTGGATGTGCATGTCTACGACGCGCCGGTTGATTTAAGAGGCAGCATTCAAGCGGTCGGTTCTGAAGTGTATGGAGACAGAGGATTAGATTTTCAAAAGCAGTACATCGACGTATGGGTCGAAGCCAATGTCAGCGACCTGTTTCGAGCAAGGGCCAGCGATCAAATAGCGTTTAACGGTCGTCGTTATCAAGTCGTCGACGAAAATGATTGGTTTCCGATTGATGGCTGGGATAAATTTCTCGCCGTTCTGGTGGTGACGCCATGAACGACAATCAAATTATTGCTTTGATTATTACCGTTCTACGCGCCGGGCTGACCAGCATTGGAATCACCAATGTATTAATAAAACAGCAATTCCAGCCCCGTCAAAGCGCCATTGAAACCAGCCCTACCCTGTACCTGTCAAAAATCACCGCGCCGCGCTACGGATACCCCAGCCGCAAAGACGTTTATAACAGCACAACCCGACAATTCGACCACTCAGAAACCGTATGGCGTACCCCGACCTGGCAGGTCAGCGGCTATGCCCTGCAAGACCCGACCAATATCGACAGCCTGACCGCCTCAGACATGACAGAACGAGCCGCCGATGTGATGCAGACCAGCGCCACCCGCCTGTTATTGCTGGCTCAGGGCGTTGGCATCATCCGGATTACTGACGTTCGAGAAAATTACTTTTTGGATGAGCGTCAGCGGTACGAGCAGAATCCTTCTTTCGATTTTGTATTGAGTTATCAGGTCACAACAAACACCACCGTTCAGCCGGTCGATCGTTACTGCCTGGACACTCACCCTGTTTTGAGGTGATTACATGCCCATTTCTTCCAGACGATACATTGATATCACCTCCGGCGTGGGTGCTGGTGGTGAAGTCGCACGACGCGAACTGATCGCCCGACTGTTTACCACCAATGACGACCTGCCTACCGATGCTGTCATGGAATTCACCGACGCCGAAACCGTCGGAGAATTTTTCGGAACCGGCAGTGAAGAATTTTTGAGATCGCAGTTTTATTTTGCGTTTCTGTCAAAGACGATCACACGACCCCAGAGAATCAGTTTTTATCGGTGGGTGAATGAGGATGTATCCGCCACCATACACGGATCAGCACCGGCGGTTTTAGCCACCCTGCAGGCGATCACTGCAGGAACCTTTATGCTGACCATCGGAACCAGCACCCAGGCCGTCACAGCCCTTGATTTTTCCTCTGACCAATCCCTGACCGAGATAGCGTCTACGCTGCAAACCGCTATCCGGTCGCTGACCGGCATCCAGTTTACCAGCGCCACGGTTGTCTATAACGCCCAGCGTAACCGGTTTGAATTCACCAGCGGTCAACCCGGCGCGAATGCGATCAGCACCGCCGCAGGCAGCACCAACGACGCGAGCCAGTCACTAGGATTACTGTCTGGAAACGATTTCGTTGTCAGTCAGGGCGCGGCACAACAAACCATTACCGAAGCCCTGACCCGCTCGGCTGAAATATCGAATAATTTTGGATCGTTTGGATTCATCCCTGATTTAACCGTTATGCAAGTAACAGAGGCCGCGACCTGGAACAGCACACAGAACAATCTGTATCAATACCAGGTTCCGGTATCCGCCGATGATGCCGCCAGCTATTCAAGCGCCCTGTTAAGCCTGGCCGGAACGGGCATCAGCTTAGATCCTGTTGTACCTAATGAATGGCCGGAATTGTTGCCGATGGCGATTCTCGCGGCGACCGATTACACCCGCCGAGCCGCCACCCAGAATTACATGTTCCAGACGGCCAGCCTGTCCGCCTCCGTTGTGACCAATGCAGAGGCCGACCTATACGACGGACTGCGCATAAACTACTACGGCGAAACCCAGACCGCCGGACAGCTCAGACGGTTCTATCAGCGCGGTGTCCTGACGGGCAACGCGGAAACCTCGCCGGTGGATATGGGTGTTTATGCCAATGAGCAATGGCTGAAAGACGACGCAGGCGCACGGCTGTTAACCCTGCTAACTACTCAGTCCAGAGTACCGGCCAATCAGACCGGGCGCGGGGAGCTGCTGGCGACGATACAGGCCACCATTGACCAGGCGGTCATCAACGGCACGATTCAGACCGGAACCACCCTCACCAACATCCAGCAATTATTCATTACTCAACGTTCCGGCGATCCGTTGGCGTATCAGCAGGTTCAAACGATCGGCTACTGGGTCGACGCTGAAATTGTACGCACCACGACCAGTGATAACCGGGTCGAATTTAAAGCGAACTATGACCTTATTTACACCGTCGATAACGCCATTCGGAAGGTATGCGGCACTCACACCTTAATCTGATTTAGGAGTTTGAGCGATGGCTCAAGATATTTCAGGCTTTGGGATAGAGGCAACGATTATTGCCCTTCCAACCTTCCCCGCCGGTTTTACTGTCACTGAGTTTGCCGACGACGCCGACCCGTTCGACCTGCCAGCGATCCAGATTGCTGAAACGGCCATGACTTTAAACGGCGATCTGATTAACTGGTCAACGGCTGTACCTATACCCCTAACCATCAATGTTATTCCTGGCTCCGACGATGATTTGAACCTGGCCGCCCTGTTTGAAGCAAACCGGGTCGGACTGGGCAAATTCTCAACCCGCGACCTGATCACCATTGTTGGTACATACCCCGGCCCTGATGCCCGATCCATCACCCTGATCAATGGCCGGATTGTCAACGGCGTACCGGCCAACAGTGTCGCCAGTTCCGGTCGCCTCAAATCAAAGAATTACGAATTCATGTTCGAAAACAGGATTGGTAACTGATGCTGAATAAACCGGAGCCGTTCACTGTTACCGACCAGGGCGGCACAGAAAGAACCTATATTTTAAGTCAGATACCTTACCTGTCCGGCGGTCGGAAGTTAGGCATGGAGTTTGTCACAACCGCCGCGCCGAAGGTGGGCAACTACGACGAAAACCAGTCGCTATCTGAAATGATGTTCAAGCACGTCGCCATTATTTTGGACGACGGTCAAGAGCTGATCCTCAACACAAAACAGCTGGTCAATAACCATGTACCGGATTTTCTCACCGGGTTAAAAATTGAGGAGGCCATGTTCAGCTACAACGTGGGTTTTTCGCTCGCTGGAAAAGCCCACGAATTCCAGCAGGACTTATCCAGCAAAATAGATCAGTTTCTTTCCAAAATATTGACCCCATCGTCGGCTGCATCATCAGTACCGGTATCGCCCGATACGAAGACTTCCGAACCCTCTACGGATTAGAAGACACCATGATGATGTACGAGGCCATTATCGTTCCGAGAATTAATGAATACCTGTCGTTAGAACAACAACGACAGCAGGCGCGTTTATGAGTGCTCTGGAGACGTTTTTTATCGCCTTTGAATCAGACAGCAAGGATGTAGAAAAAGGCGCTCAGAAGGCTAAAAAGGCCACTAACGAGCTAGAGGGGGGGATACTGGACACGAAGGGCGCAGCGGACGCACTGGGACAGAGTTTTGTCGGAGCCGTGATCTCCGCACAAAAGAGTATCACCGCACTGTTAAGCATTGGCGCATTGACCGCAAAAGCGTTCAGCGAAGCCAGCCAGTCCGAGGCATTAGGCCGATTCACGGAAAGACTGGATCAGAACATTGAACAGGTCGACGCCTGGAGCCGAGCGATACAGCAAACCGGCGGCAGTGCGGATACGTTCAGGGGAACCCTGGAAGGGCTGATCAATACACTGACAGAATTTTCTATCACTGGCGGTGGCGCAGCGGCGGAAACATTCGCCCGACTGGGTATCAGCGCCTTTGATGCGGGGGGACGGATCAAAAGCGCCTTTGAACTGCTGCCAGAGATTGCCGACAGTTTTGAACATCTCAGCCAGCAAGAATCCGCCAATCTGGGCCAGAAATTAGGGCTGGATAACGCCACCATTCTGTTATTGCAACGAGGCCGAAGCGCCATTGATGACCTGACTAGACGGCAGAGAGATTTAGGCGTTGTCACCAAAGAAGATACTGAGATCGCGACCCTGTATAACATCGCCTGGCGTGACACACAGACGCTGTTTGCTTCCGTGGCTCGCTCCGTCGGATCGGTGTTTCTGCCAATACTGACCGAGCTACAGACGAAGTTTCAGGACCTAGTAATCTACTTGAGAAACAACGAGGAATTTTTAAAGGAAATCTTTATTGCTGCAGCGGGCATCATTACGGCGGTTTACCTGCCCGCCATGACAAAATCCGCTATTGCGACCACGCTGGCTATCGCGCCATTCATCGCCATCGGTGCAGCAGTCGCCGCCCTGGCTTTAATCATCAATGATTTTAATAACTACCTGGAAGGCAACGACAGCCTAATCGGCCGGATCTCTGAGAAGTGGCCCAGAGTCGGAGAGATTGTTAAAAGCATGGCCGCAGCCTTCCAAACCCTGAAAGATACCCTGTCTGAAGTACTGGAAAGCATGAAAGATTTGTTTTCCGGCAACATCGGCAAAACCTTTGATAGAGCGGCTAGGTTCTTAGGGCTGGCCCCAGAAGCCGAAGCGCCGCCAGAAGCCGAAGCGCCGCCAGAAGCCGAAGCGCCGCCAGAGTATGAAAACGTGGGAGGCGGGCACACCAGGGCCGATCTGCCGCCGGGCCTTGATCCATCATTATCGAATGCCGCCGCTGAAGCAGTAGAGGCCATAAAAACGGCCCAGAATAACCCGCTATCAGGGGCGAACAGTCAATCGATCAGCAACGAATCAAGGAGCCTTAATCAACAATCGGTTGTTAATGTCGCTGCTGTGAACGTGGACGCCAGAGGCGGCGACTCTGAAGAAATCGCCAGCAATATGCGCGAAGCCTTAACCGAAGAAATAGAACAGACCATGAGCCAGAACAGTACAGCGGTAATGATCTAATGGCTTTATTTGATCCGCAGCTACCCAGCGCCACCGCCGATGTCGTCAGAATCACGCTACCTGGTGGGGGACTGCTACAACAGCGGTTTTCAGGTGCGCGGCCCATTAAAGCCACCGTCGCGGAAAGCGCAAAGCTCATGACGCACCCCATTGAAAATGGGGAAGTGATCACCGATCACCGGATTATTCTGCCGGTCGCTATCAGCCTGGCGGTGATATTACGGTCGTTTGATTACCGCAGCACGTACGCCGCAATAAGGGAAGCATTCAGAGCAACACAACAGTTTTCCATCCAGACCAAAACCACCACCTACACCAACATGTATCTACGGGATATCCCCCACGAAGAAGACCCGACCCGGTTTGATACCGTCACCATGATTTTAGAATTTATTGAGGCCCAGTTTTTTAATGTGCAAGTTCAGGCATTGGAGGAATCTGATGTGGTGAATAATTCGGACAGCTCCACGGTAAACCGGGGGGAGCAATCCAACCAGGATGGCGGATCGGTTGCCAGTAATTTGTTTGACCGTTTCAATCGTAGAAACTGATATGACGATTTTAATAGACCTGCAGGCGCGACCGAATCAAACCGTTACCGCTACGCTGGATTCTGACCGCTATGAAATCACAGTAAAAGCGGCTAATAACATCATGGCCGTGGATATTACCCGAAACAATATCCGACTGATGCGGGGAGCCAGAGTCGTGGCCGGAACCCCTTTATTGCCGTATCGATACCAGGAGCGCGGGAACTTTATATTCACGACCAACGATAACCAGCTGCCTTTTTATACATCATTTGGCATAACACATCAGTTGGTTTATCTGACCCTTGCCGAAGTAGAAGCGTCTAGAAATGGCTGATATCGATCCGCGTAGAATGCGCGTTATCATTGAATTAGAAGACCGCACCGTCAGCTATGACGAACTGGCAATCACCCTGCAGGGAACCGCCTACACCAACGAGAACCAGGGAGAGGCAACAATCACCATTGCTAACGTGGATATACAGACCCGTGATTTTATTCTGACCCAGGGAAGCCCGTTTCTCAGGGACAGACAGCAGGCAAACAAGCGAATCACGATAGAGGCGGGCCGAGTATCAACGGGTCTTTCAACGATCTATTCTGGCAATATCTACCGTTCCACCGTCAGTAATCCCCCCGATCAAATCCTATCTATTCGTTGTCTGCAGCAGCAGGCCCAAAAGGGCGTCATCGTCAGGAATAATTTTGCCGGACAGGTGCAACTGTCCACGATTGCTCAGAGGGTCGCCGATGACATAGGCGTCATACTGGTGTTTGAAGCCACGGATAAACAAATCTCTGATTATTCCTTTACCGGCGGCGCAACGGATCAGGTTAGAAAATTAGAAGAGGCTGGCGGCGTCGATGCCTGGATTGATAACGGCACTCTCTACATAAAAAACCAGAGGGCCGCGCTATCTAACCGAATCATAACGTTAACGCCTGACAATGGCATGGTCGGCATCCCTCAGACCACCGAACAGGGTATACGGGTCATGATGATGTATAACAACCAGGTGCAGGCTGGTGGACAAATAGACCTTCAAAGCCGCCGCTATCCTCACCTGTCAGGGCGTTATGTTGTCTATCGTCTGGGATACAACCTGGCGAACCGTGACACGCCCTTTTACCTGATCGCCGAAGCAAACAGGCTGCCGTAATGCCATTACCTGAAAGCCGGAACCCGACCAATGATAACAGCCTGACAGGGCTGTTTAATGAGGTTCTAAGGGATCATTTGAAAATCACCAACGACATGTTACCCGCCAAGGTGATCAGCTACGATCGGGCCAACAACAAAGCCACGGTACAGCCATTAATACAAATGCTGGACACCGAAGGCAATGCAATCACGCGAGCGACCAACAGTAACATTCCTGTTTTGCTATTAGGTGCGGGTGACTTCTTTGTCAGTTTCCACCTGCCCGAAAACAGTCTCGGCTGGATCAAAGCCAACGATAGAGATTTGAGTCTGTTTTTGCAGGGTTTTTCTGAGAACCCACCCAACACGCTACGAATGCACACGTTTGAAGACGCTTTGTTTATCCCTGACATAATGACCGGCTACAACATAAACGCCGACGACAGCGACTCTATGACCATTCAGAACACGGATGCGACCGTACGGTTATCGCTGAACAACAACCGGATTAAAATCACCGCGCCATTACTGGAAATTGACACGACGGGAGCCTTAAAAATTGATTCAGCATCGTTGTCTATAAATACCTCTGGTGCGGTCGCCATTACGTCAGGATCTCTTACTCATAATGGCGTGAATGTCGGTGCAACTCACAGCCACACACAAGCGCCGGACAGTGGCGGAAACACTGAACAAAACACCGGCAACCCTCAGTAAAAAAACCGGTTATCAGACCATACCCGACTAGTATTTAGCCATAATTTCATCATTGCGACGGTTACACCATGACCCGCATATGGTCGACCAATGAACAAAACGATATTTTTGCTCGCCCTGGCGGCGTTCTGGCTATCTCAACCGATTTACAGGCGGTTCTACAGTTTTGTGAACAGGCCGTAAAAACCCTGTTGGGTGAATTGATTTACGCCACAGACAGAGGCGTCAACTACGATCAATCCATTTTTGACGGCAGCCCCAACCTTCTATCCTTTGAAGCCGACGCCCGATCACAGATAACCCGAATTCCTGACGTTATCAGCGTGACGGAATTTGAAGCCAGTTTGAGAAGCAACGCCATTGAATACACCGCCACCATTAATACGGTTTTTGGTCAGGGGGTGATTAATGGGGGTTTATAATTACATTGATGCGATCGGAACCATTGTACCGGATACCGCCAACACCCGAACCAATGTGGTTACTGAATTTCGGGAGATATTCGGACAAGATTTTATCACCGATCCAGAAACGCCGGAGGGCCAATGGATCGACGCCGAAGTGACCAGTCGGCAGAGTGTCGCCCGCAACAATGCCAACATGGCGAATCAAATAAACCCGGATCTGGCCGGAGGTCTGTTTTTAGATGCCATCCTGGCATTTTCAGGCAATCAGCGCCGACAAGAATCCAGAAGCCGCACGAATACCACGATCACTGGCACACCAGGCACAATCATTTTGGCGGGTAGCCGGGCCAGAACTACTGGCGGTGATATTTTCCGATCCGTGGATGCCGTCGTCATACCCAGCAGCGGCACGTTAACCGACGTGACGTTTCAAGCCGAACGACCAGGGCCGATAGAGGCGGCGATTAATGCCCTGTCCGTCATCGTTGAAAACATACTCGGCTGGGATACGATCACCAACCCAGCCGCCGCGACATTAGGCGCACTGGTTCACAGTGACAATGAGGCGCGAATAGTCCGGCGCGTGGATTTGGCACTGCAAGCGAGATCCACACCGGCCGCTGTAATTGCCAACGTATCAGCGGTGGCGGGCGTTCAAAGTCTGGCGTTTCGTGAAAATATCACCGGAGCCACGGCCATTATCGACGGTATCACGCTGGTGGAACATTCCGTATGGGTCGCGGTCAGTGGCGGGTCAAATAGGGATATTGCATTAGCCCTGCTGGAAAGCAAAACAGCGGGCGCGAACTGGAATGGATCGGTGACTGAATCGATCACCGACCCAACCAGCAACCAGGCGTACACCGTTCGCTTTGATCGCCCGACCACCACCAATGTATTAATTCGGGTAACGATCCGTGATCTAAACAGTATTGACAGCCCGTTTACGGCGGTCAGACAGTCGATTTTACGCTATGCCGCCGGACAGATAACAGGTGAAGAAGGTTTCACAGTGGGCCGGGACGTTAGCCCGTTTGAAATCGCCGCCGCTGTGAATAACGAATCCCCCAGTCTGTTTGTGACGCTCTGTGAGGTGGCCGTTAAGGTACAAACCCCGACTTACAGCAGCAATACATTAGCCATTCCGCTTAATCAAATAGCCGCCATTGAAACAGAAACGGATATCACCATCGTCGTAGGTACAGGATCGTGAATATCCAAGCGTTTAATTTTAGTGTCAACGTCTTGCGTGTTCTGCTCTGGCAATACAACGAAGCGGAAAACCTGCAGGGGTTATTACAGCGTAAACAGCGATGGTATGACGTGAATCATACCCAGTTCTGGCGCGACTGGATTCGTGACGTTTTTGATTTAAGAACCGCTAACGATTTCGGGCTGTCTGTCTGGTCGCGGATTCTAGACGTACCCATCAACATTGAAAGCGTAGAGTCACCTGGGAGTTATCCAGCCTTTGGTTTTTCTAACGTAGTCGGCATTGATCCGACCAACAGCCCTATCCGAAATTTTATGCACGGCAATTTTGCCACGCCACCGAATGCCCTTGAAAACCTCAGTACCGAACAGAAACGGCTGGTGCTACGGCTTAGATATTACGAAATAACCTCCAATGTGACGGTTTCCAGTATTAATCGGATTCTGGCTGATGTGTTTCCCAACAATTACGCCTATGTACTGGATAACAATGACATGACTATCAGCTACATATTCAGCCAGACACCGGACGCCAGAACCTTATTTTTAATGGAAGACGCCGACATTTTGCCGAGGCCGTCCGGCGTGAGCTATGACGTTCGCATAGTGCCTTTGGTGACGTGGGGATTTGACGAAGACCGGCAGAATTTCGACCGAGGCAACTTTTTTACACTGGTGTAAATCATGGCCCGCTATTTTAGATTACCTTTCGGAACCACCGGCGACCGAGCCACCATACCCGACCAGACCGACACCACCAACGGTACGGTTAGTTATTCAGAGGGATACGGGGATAATTATTCTCTTAACCCAGCTACCGACCAAGCCGCCTTGAACGTAGAACGCCTGATGTTTAATCAACTGGCGTTCGATCTGTCCAGCACATTACAGCTGTATTACCAAACCGGCGTACCTCCCTTTATCACCAGCACCGACAACGGCGGCACGGCGTACAGCTACGCCATTGGTGCGCGTGTACGGTTCAACAATCGGGTCTATGAAAACCTGTCGGCAGGCAATACCAACGAGCCGACAGGTTCAGGCTGGCTGCTGGTGGACGCCCAGGGAGCCGACGCCCGGTTTGCTCAGATATCCAACAACCTATCTGACCTGACCAACGCCACCACCGCCCGAACGAATCTTGATTTAGGCACAGCGGCCGTCGTTGATACGGGAACGGGAACCGCGAACGTCCCCACAACGGCCCAGGCCGACGCCCGTTATTACACACGGACAGCGGCCGACGGACGCTATGCCCGGCAATCGAACAACCTATCAGACCTGGACAGCGCCACCACCGCCCGAACGAATCTCGGCTTAGGCACAGCGGCCGTCGTTGATACCGGAACGGGAACCGCGAACGTCCCGACAACGGCCCAGGCCGACGACCGTTATTACACACGGACAGCGGCCGACGGACGCTATGCCCGGCAATCGAACAACCTATCAGACCTGGACAACGTAGGCACCGCCCGAACGAATCTTGATTTAGGCACAGCGGCCGTCGTTGATACCGGATCAGGTAATAACCAGGTTCCTTTAAACAGCAATTTAGGCACAGCGGCCGTTCTGGACTCTGGCACGGCTGCAGGAAACCTGCCGACCACGGCCCAGGCCGACGGACGCTATGCCCGGCAATCGAACAACCTGTCAGACCTGGACAGCGCCACCACTGCCCGAACGAATCTTGATTTAGGAACCGCCGCCACGCTTAACACAGGAACCGCCGCCGGAAACTTACCAAGAAACAGCGATCTGGGATCACTATCAACATTAAACAGCGGAACCGGTGGCGGAGATTTTAGAACCAATACATTAAATGACTCTCGATTTTTGAGAATTAGTAATAATCTTTCGGAAGTCACGGAAGCAACGGCAAGAACAAATTTAGGCTTAGGAACCGCCGCCACGCGTAACGTGGGAACCGGTAATAATCGATTAATGGAAGTGGGGGCTTTTGGGCTGGGTAGCCATGCTCCCTTAATTCGTGACGATTTAGACTTACCATCCTCAGCTGTAAATCAATTTTATCATTATAGTAATCCGTATAACGCATCAAATAGACCATCATCAAATCAAAATGGAAGTTTAATAAATATATCAAGAACATCTTTATCAACAAGCTCTCAATCAAATGGTCAAATTGCTTTAACTTCAGATAATGATTTATATATAAGAATTAGAATGAGCACAGGCTATACAGCATGGAAAAGACTATTAACCAACACATCAAATCTATCTGATCTTGAAAACGCATCAAGTTCAAGAACAAATTTAGGATTAAGAAGTGCTTCTTTAGTTGATACAGGAACCGCTCAGGATCGAATCGCCTTGGTATCGGACAGCGGTTTTGGTGGGTTTACTCTGACCGACCAGGACGGACAAAGCACCGAGTTTTCAACCCCAAACGATATAAACAGAAATGGAATGTTTTATTTCACCAACGCCGACGGGACAGAAGTTTTTCCGGGCAGTGGTGACTGGTTTATTTTTTCACTGGTTCAGGGGGGAGCCAGTGGCAACAGCACCGCCGGAGTTAAAAACCAGTTAGCCATCGGAGCCGGTCAGAAAGCCATCAAAAATCTATGGATCAGAGGACAAGACCGGGCTAATAACACCTGGTCAGACTGGGAGTCGGTTATAGCCTTGATTCCGATGTTTTTAAATTGGGGATTCGGACAGTTTTTTTCAAATTTCATGAACGGAAATTTCTTTCCGGGGATGTATTGAGTTATGGCCCGATATTTTAGATTACCTTTCGGAACCAATGGCGACCGCGAAGCTCTGACCGATGAAACGGCCAACAGCCTGGTTAGTTATTCCACCGGTTATACGCAGGATTACCAGCGCGACCCGGCTACCGATGACATGGCCCGGCGTCCGGAACGAACCCTGTTTAATCAATTGAATTTTGATATCACAAGCACCCTGCAACTGTATTATCAGACCGGCGTCCCGCCGTTCATAACCGCCGCCAATAATAACGGCACGGCGTACAGCTACGCTATAGGTGCGCGTGTACGGTTCAACAATCGTATATATGAAAATACAACCGCCAATAATACCAACGAGCCGACAGGTGCAGGCTGGCTGCTGGTGGACGCCCAGGGAGCCGACGCCCGGTTTGCTAGGAGATCGAACAACCTGTCAGACCTGGCGAACGCTGCCACTGCCCGAACGAATCTTGACTTAGGGACAGCGGCCGTCGTTGATACCGGAACGGGAACCGCGAACGTCCCCACGACGGCCCAGGCCGACGGGCGTTATTACACACGGACAGCGGCCGACGGACGCTATGCCCAGCAATCGAACAATCTGTCCGACCTGGATAACGCCACCACCGCCCGAATGAATCTCGGCTTAGGGACAGCGGCCACAGTTAACACCGGAACGGGAGCCGCGAACGTCCCGACGACGGCCCAGGCTGACGCTAGATATAGCACACAGTCCAGCGGTGACGCCCGTTATGCAAGACGATCAAACAACCTGTCAGACCTGAACAACGCAGGCACAGCCCGAACGAATTTAGGAATAGTCGATTCTATAATAAGGCAGGGAACCAATTTTAGAGAATACGCCAGTGGTAGAAAAGAATGTTGGGGTGCTGCATCAGGAAGTTCTGTCACCGTCACATTACCGATAACGTTTGACAGTACAGATACTATGTTTGTTACGGCCAGCGCCAACAGATCGCACAGTAATTCCTTGTATGTATCCGCATTTCCTCAAGTTATTAGCACATCAACTATAAATATTAAGGGTTATTCTTGGGTCTTAGCACATAATGGAAAGGCTACAAATAGTGGGCCGTTTAATTATTTTGTGATTGGAACCTGATTGTCTTGTATTTCAACCAACCCATTCAGGTACTCAGCCAGCCGGTTTTCTGCCTCACAGTCCTCTTTTTTGCTAAAATTTATTTCTATTTCGAACGACCGGTCAGAGCCATTACAGGCCGGTCTGACATGGTAGATCACCTGGTGATCGGCGTCGGATAACTCACAGTCTATTTCCTGGTGATCCACTTCCACTATCTTGGCACTGCAGCGGATCACTGCCGAATCGATGCCGATGTTGTTGACCCTGGACAGTGCGTAGTTTGGAACCGTCACCTGTTGTTGTTCGTTAATCTGGAAGACGGAAACAATAGGGTGATAGATACCGTCGTCGTCTTTGGTGAAATGCTTTTCCAGCTGTTCCCGTCGGCTTTTGGGTAGCGCTTGCTGGCCTTTCGTGAGGGCGCGAACAATTCCGCCGACAAAGGTAGCAAGGTCGATGCCTGGACGTTTAAAACCCAGCATTTAACGGTTATGTGGTCGGTGCTGCTGGTGCAGGAATGGCCGGACTCGGTATCCCATCAGCCCCCCCCTGCAATATCTCTTTTTGTGAGCGCCCAGACTCCGCGCCCAGGGCTGCATTTTTCATGATCTCCAGCAGCACGTTTAATGCCTCTGGCGGGTCGGCTTGTTTCACCTTCATCATGACATGTTGCTTCGCTCGGGTATCACTGGAGCGGGTCTGTTCTTTGCTGTAACTCGCCTTTGCTTTCAAGCTCAGGCTGAACGGCCCCCATCCTACTTTTCCTTCCAGTTCTCCGCCTGCGTCGACCTGATCTTTCATTGTCGCGGTCTGGCTGATTTCCAGATCAAAGGAGATTTCACCCTCTGATATTTCCAGCTGGGGAATATTGATCAGCAGGATGAGAGGCACTTTCAAAGACCGGGTTTTTACCTGCCCGGCTTCGTCTTTTTCTTCAAATTTGAATTCCGCGTACTGTGTTTGCTGAATACCGGCCTCGTCCTTATGGAAACCGACGGCCAGTATAAAATCTAAGGACGATTTGGCCGCCTTCGTCTGGGCATCAATGGCCGCTGCCAGTGGCGACCCGAACGCCTGGTCGTACGGAATGCTACTAATGATTTGACCTATCAGCTTGGGATCAATATCAGCCATAACTAACACCACTGTCGTTGTCGTTGGTTATGGCTGATAGTGTATCAGGCTGCATGGTGTTGGTTCTGGTATTGGTCGGCGTAATACGCGCCCATTTCGGCATCCCTATCACGCTGACGGGAGCGGCGACCGGCTAACGATTGTTCCTGGCGGCGGGCGTTATCA
>WLWG01000981.1_pt1 | contig 27677 bp, 47 predicted proteins | sample 6712871 | NCBI WGS metagenome assembly WLWG01 (sample SAMN12718693, study PRJNA515312) | sponge metagenome | isolation source: marine sponge | host: Mycale hentscheli | place: New Zealand: South Island, Marlborough, Capsize Point | collected 2003-05-01
TAGCATTTTATAGCTATTGTGTTTGTGATTGGATAGGTAAGGTAATTCAAACAAGCGACTTAAAGAAAACAACCGCTGCACTTGTAGACCAGATAGAAAACAAATTAATCACAAGAGAGCAAGCAACTAATAGATTAAACAACGGTAGCTTTGAAAGCAATATAGCTAAACAAGCAGAAGAAAATAAAAAACTAGAAGAATTAGGGCTTGTTACAGACGAGCAAGAACAACCACAACAAAATATAGAGGGTATCAATGAGCAATAAAATATGGGCTATAGATGAGAGCACTATTTCACTAGCTAAAGAAATCAGTGCAGTAGATAAAACATTGCTAGATACCGCTGTTAAAACCAACATTTTAACCGTGCAAGGCAACACGGCAATTATATCTGTTAAAGGTACGCTTGGATTTACTCCTAACTTGATGCAGCAAATTATGGGAGTGGTTGCTACAAGTTATGAGGATATTATAGAAGCAGTAGAGCTAGCCAATACTGACGACACAATAGAGCAAATAGCATTAGATGTAAATTCAGGTGGTGGCACAGTCAACGACAGCTTATGGAGTGCAAGCGATGCAATCTATTCTAGCAAAAAGCCAGTTACAGCTTATGTATCAAATAATTGTTGTAGCGGTGCATACTTATTAGCTAGCCAAGCAAGCGAGGGCATAATTGCTAGACACGACCTAACAAACATAGGCAGTATAGGTGTTATTATTTTTTATAAAAAGCCAGACGAAAAAATGATGGTTATGCGTTCAAGCAATGCACTCCTTAAAAATGCAGACCCAGAACAACACCCAGAACAATATCAATCTAAAATAGATGCTGTAGAAAAATACTTTATAAATCATATTAGCAGAAGTTTAGACTTGACAAGTGAGAAAATTATTGCAGACTTTGGCAAAGGTGCTACAATTACTGCATTAGAAGCTCTTAAAAAGGGCATGATTAAAGAAATTTATACTCCTGATATGTTTGGAAAACCTAAAGAGCCAGAGGCACAAGTTGAACAAGTTGCTAGTGTTGATGTTGAACAAATAAAAGCAGAATCTTATCAAGCAGGCATAGTTGCAGAGCGTGAAAGAGTTGCAACATTAACTGAGTTTGCAGCTAAGTACAACGCCCCAGAAGCAGCAGCAAACGCCATAAAAGAGGGTTTATCTGTTCAAGATTGTATGGAGGCTATGCTAGAGGAGCAACAAAGAAACTTGGCGGCTAAAATGAGACATGAAGACGTAGAAGCCGTAGCAGTGTCAGACACTCAAGAACAAGATTTAGAAACTGCAAATGCAGAAATGAAAAAAGCATTAGAAACAATAGGAGCGTAAAAATATGACTACAACTACTTTATCTAAAGTTATTCTTAGCAACTTAGAGCCAAGAGATGAAATTTTAACAGCAACAATTAAAACTTACCCAGCTGGTACATTGCTAGCTAGAGATACTTCAACTCTAAAGTTAGTACCGTTTGTAAAAGGTGGTACTACTAGCGGTAACGGCATTATAAATAGTGTTTTAAGTGCAGAATTGGTAGCAAGTGCAGAACAAGATTATAATGTATCTGTAATGATTGCAGGACAAGTTGACAAAGACTTGTTAATAATTGCCGCAGACGGCAACGCTAGTAATGTTGATGCTGCAATAGTAGATGAATTGGCAAAGATGGGTATATATGCACAATCTTACGCTAAAAATACTACAGGCTTTTAATTTTAACGGATAAATATAATGACTAGAAAACTTTTAGATACTGCTTATAGCGAAGTATTACAAGAGCGTACTATTGCACGTTCATTTTTTAACGTAAATAAAAATATAGGGCAAGCTGGCGTTGTTGAGTATGACACTCAATTAATGTTGCAGAAAGTTGCCGAGCGTAAAAATTCAGACAGCGGTTATTCTCAAAATACTGTTGGTTCTTATGTTACTAAGACTGTTAAACCAGCAAATTATAAAGAGGAATTTAAGGTATCTGCTTCTAGTGTTCAAGAAAAACAATTCGGTGGCAGTAACGATATTTTAACTCCAGAACAAGTATCATTAGTTCCTGACTTTGTAAGTAACGTAGTAGTGCCAGAAGCTAGCAAAGTTGCTAATAAAATAGTAACAGATTTAGACTTGCAAGCTGTAGAAATTTTAACTACAGGTGGTGTATCTGATAGTGCTAATTTTGAAGGTGCTGTTTACATTCCAAGCAGCGATGCAAACCACTTTACAACCGCACCAGTATTATGGACTGACAACGCAGCTACTCCTATTGCTGATTTAACAGCGTTAGCTAAAACAATCAAAATTAACGGCATGAAGTCTATTGATAACATCATTATGAACGATGCTACTTTTGACAAGTTTATCAGCCGTTCAAGTGTTAAAGATGCTTTGGAAACTCGTAGAATTGAGTTAGGCTCTATTTCTTTGCCAGCAAACACTGCTTCTAGTGCTAACTATTTTGGTGATGTATTAATTAATGGTAAGCGTGTTAAAGTATGGGTAGAATCTGCATACTACACTAACAATGCAGGCGTACAAACTCCTTTCATCCCTGACAATCAGGTTATATTAGTATCAGACGACAACCGTTTTGAGCAATATTTTGGTAGCCTTGCTAGATTTGATGTAGATGCAAGCAACGCTAGCTTAGTAAACTTGTTATCTGGCGGTATTAACGTAGAAAATAACCTACAAATTAACCAAATTGCTACAGTTGACAAATATAAAACAGGGTTAGAAATAGCATTAGATTGTTCTGCTTTGTTAGTAGCAAAATCTAAAGGGTTTGGTTGCTTAACTGTTGGTTAATATGGCAGCTAAGAAAGACGCTAAAAAAGAAACAAAAAGGCAAGAGGTGAAATATACTCTTGCTATTTCTATGCTTGGCTTTAAAAAAGGGCAGGAAGTGAAACCTAGTGATTTTACCGAACACTCTTTTAAGCATTGGTTGGCAACAGGTGCAATTAAAAAATAATCATGTATATTGTTAAAGTATCTAGTATCAAGACAGATGCAGGGATAAAACTCAAAGGTGCTGTAATATCAGAATCAGATTTTAACAATCAAGCATCTTTTAAACTATTAATTAAAGACAAATTAATAGAAGTTAAAAAAGCTAGCAAAAAAGAAGAGAGCTAAACAGCTCTTTTTTTTATTAAATCATGGCATTAGTAGATATAGCCAACAATGACTTAAACAATGCTATAAAAGCAGATATGGAGCTTGTAAATGCACAGGTTGATAAAGATTCTGCACAGGTGCAAGTTAGCGTATTAAAAAGCCATATAGGGGCTTCATTAGACCCAGATACAGGGCAAATAATAGCTAGTGAATCTATTACTATATCTTTTTTAAAACAAGAGTTAGCAGATAAAGGCTTAACATTATTATCAGGTGTAAGCATTGTAAGCTGGAGCGGCAATACTTATTTATTAGATAGCCAGATGCCAGACGAAACTCTAGGGCTGTATAAATGGAGTGCAACCAGATATGACACTTGAGTTAATAGATAAAGAGATTACAGGGCAATCTACTGCACAACTAATAACACAACAGCTAGGGGCTTTATTAAAAGCAGAATTTGACAATCAATATAATTCATACCAGAACAAAGATAAATTTAATGTTGATATATACCTTAATAACCACGGCATATATCAGAAATACCTAGAAGACAGCACGAATCAAAAAGCCTTAATAAATATACTATTCACAAATGCTACTCTTGATGACTTGTTAAGTGATGGCACACAAGAAGCAATTTATACTTATAGATTACAATTAGTTACTAGAGCAGCTACAAATATTACAACAGGTGATGAAGCAACAAAACTGGCAACAGATAAGATGCAAGAGTTAATATTTATCATTAGTCAGATTATGACTTACTATGCTAATATGCACCCACCTTTACAACTAGATTTAGTGCATAGAGTTAAAATTGCCAATTATGAGGTAGGACAAGTGCAGGAGTACAACAGTGTAGATAAAAATATAGGTTGCTCTTTAGATTTAGAAATAAAAGCAAGAGAAAAACCTTTACTTTCTAACACAAATAATTTACAAGGCTTTAATATAGAGCTAGACTATAACAACAAGATTATTAATTTAACTATAGATACATAACATGGTTACAGCAGTATCAAGCAATGCCACAGTTGCACAAGTTGGCATTAAGACAGAGTTTACAACAGGCAATCAGATAAACAGCCCTTTGTTGCCACAGTCTATATATGTTATAGGTCAAGGTAACACAGGTATCGCATATACTAGTGAAGCGGTTAAAATAAACACAGCAGCATTAGTAGCTAATAAATACGGTAACGGTTCACCTCTACATTTAGCAGCTAAAGCAATACATGGCTTAACTAATGCTAGTGTTCCAGTATATTTTTATGGCTTGCAAGAAAATGGTGCAGGTGTAGCAGCTACAAATGATGTTATTATTACTGGTACGCAAACGCAAACAGCAGAATACCAAATAGTTATTAACAACATTAAATCTAACAAATTTAGCTTAATAGCTACAGATACAACAACTACTGCAGGTGATAAACTAGCAGCAGCAGTAAATGCTACTCTAGGCTTCCCAGTTACAGCTAGCAACACTACAGGTACAATTACATTAACTGCTAAAAGCAAAGGTTCTTGGGGTAATGAATTATATTGCGATATAGTAGATGGTTCTGGTGGCTTTGTGTTTGCTGGCGTAGGTGTTAAGTTTACTGGTGGAGCTTCTAATGCAGATGTACAACCAGCACTAGATGCTATTGCTGATAGTGAGTACCGCACAATGATAGTAAATACTTTTGATTTATCAGATGCTACAGCATTAGATGCTATAAAAGCTAAAGGTGAGGCAAGATGGAATGCTACAGTTAAAAAGCCTTTTGTGTCTTTTGTTGGAAGCAATGAAGCAACTACTACAGCAATTACCACTATTACAGGTGCTAGAGCAGATGACAGAATTAACAGCGTATTTGCTAACCCAGATTCTAAAGACTTACCGCTTGTTATATCTTCAAGCATTGCTAAGTATGTAGCAGAGCAAGCTAACAACTCACCAGCTGAAAACTATGCAGGTACATTATCACAGCTAAACGCTGGCATAGTTGAGTGGACTTTAGCAGATAAAGAAGACGCAAAAACTCAAGGCGTAGGCTTTGTGCGTGTAGTAGATGGCGTAGTTAAGATTCACGAAGTAGTAACTATGTTTGACGACAGCCAATATGCAGAAATAGCAATGCCATATCGCAAAGTATCAGATATTACTAGACTACAAAACACATTATACGCTTTTGATTTAAAACTAGGTACAGACTTCTACAAAGAAGCTGTATTGGTAAGCGTAGGGCAAATAGTAGCTACAGGCATAAAAGCTGTATCTATTAAAGATATAAAAGCTGCATGTGTAGAGGTGGTTAAGTCTTTAGTAACTAACGCAATACTAGCTAATCAAGAATCCATATTAGCTAACTTGATTGTAGAGAAAGACAATACAAACCCAGATAGAGTAAATATTCAAGTGCCAACCATTGTAAGTGGCAATACTTCTATCTTTAGCATAGATTTAGCTTATCAATTTAACTTAGGAGCATAACATAATGGCTTTTTTACAAACATTAGAAGAGTTAAAACTAAACAATGAACGCTATACTACAGATACAGAGGGTTCTATAGATTTTGACAATAGACTTTACAATGTAGAATCTATTGCTGTAAATGGCGGCGTTCAAACTAACAGAACTAGAAGACTACCTAGCTTGGCAAACATTACTTTAAGAAAAGTAACAAAAGAGCAGTTAGTTGCTTTGGAAACATTAAACGATGCAGCAGAAAAATTTACAGTAACTTTTACCATAGCTGCAGAGGGTGGAGCAGTAACATATTCTGGTACTGCAAGAATTGAGGGCGAGCTTGTTTATAACCAACTAGCAAGCACTTTAACGCTCAATTTAATGTCCGCAGACGGTGAAAAGTTTGTAGAGATTTAATAATTTAACTTAACCATATATAGGTATTTACCATGGCAAAGATTGCAAGAGAAGTAGCAGAATCAGACTATAAAAAATTTTTAGATGGCTTAGACTTAGACGAAGAACTAGACAGGGATATTCTAGAGAATCAAGACCAAGCTAACAATTTAATTAAAGCTATACAAAAAGGGCGTTTACTGATTGATGAAGACGGAACGCCTAGCATTGATTTTATATACACTAATAAATTAAGAGCTAAGAATAACCCAGATGTAAAGCCACTAGATAAAGCTGTTATTGCTAGTTCTGGTGAGCTATTTTTTGCATTATCTAACGGTGGTATAGATGCAAAGGCAATAGCATGTTGCACTGGATTGATGGCTAACCAAGTCAAGCAATTAGACCCTAGAGATAATATACTAATTACAAGCATTTTAGGTTTTTTTATAGCCAGCTAGCAGATACAGAAATAATAGATGGCAAGACTGCTAGCTTACAAAGGCACAATATAGCTTTAACATACACAACAATGCATTATACTTGTTGTTTAGTGTATAATAGCTTGTTTGATAGAAATATGCCTTACGAGGAGTTGAAAGGTTATTATCTGTATATACGAGATGCTAAACTAAAAGAGTTGCAAAAAGAGTTACAAAATGCCCAGAGAGCTGCCAATAAAAACAGTATTTAAAGCTGTAGACCAGATTACTAGACCACTCAAACAAATGCAGTCTAGGATTGGCAGATTTAGCGATAACTCTATCAGAAAATTAGGGATGATGAATAGACGGTTAAAATCTATTAATCAGTCAATGACAGCTTTTGGCAAACAAGCAGCCGTTGCAGGTGCAGCAGTAGGAGCAGCAAGTGCGGTTGTTGTACGTGCAGGTATGGGATTTGAACAAGCAATCACTGATGTTGGAGCGGTAGGATTAAAAACTAGAGCAGAAATAAAACCACTAGAAGACCTAGCACTAAAATTAGGTAAAACAACAGAATTTACAGCAACACAAGCAGCAAATGCAATGGAAGTGTTAGCACGTGCAGGTTTTAACACAACACAAATTATAGACACTGTGCCGTCAGTTCTTAATGCTGCAAGTGCTTCTGGCTTAGAAATAGCAGAAGTTGCCGACCATGTAGGAAGTGCATTAAAAGGTATGGGTTTAGAGATGAATCAAGCTTCCAGAGTTGCTAATGTGTTTGGATTGGTTAGTAGTATGAGTAATACAACAATAGGCACATTAGGCGAATCTATGTCTAAAGTGTCAAGCACTGCACGCCTTGTAGGTGTTAGTTTAGAAGAGGCTACAGTCGGTGTGGCATTGTTGCAAGATGTAGGTATACAAGCTAGTGAGGCTGGTACTGCAATGGCTAGAATGTTTCAGAAAATCTCAAAGCCTAGCACAGAAGCAGGTAAAATGATGCGTAAATTAGGTGTATCATTTAAAGACACCAAAGGTGATATGCTTACTTTTGAAGGAGTTATTGAGCAATTTAGTAAGGCTAGCAAGCAAATACCGGGCAATTTGGATAAAGTGGCATTTTTTACCGAGCTTGTAGGGCAACGTGGTGCAAAGGCAGCTATTAACTTAGCACAAATGTATGATACAGGCAGGGTGTCAAAGTTTATAGGAGCAGCCAACAACGCAAAAACTGAAGTAGAAAAAATGTCTAAGTTGAGGCTAGACACAGTACGTGGACGTTTTACTCTTTTACAATCTGCAATAGATGGAGTGCAGCAAGCATTATTTGGCTTGCGTTCAGGGCAAATAAAAGAAACTTTGGAACGAATAACCGCTTTTATATCAGACAATCAGGCTAATATTGTAGAAAAAATTAATGCTGGTGTAGGTAAGTTAGTAGATAATATTAACAATCTAGCAATAGCAATTACAGGGTTGGTAGCATTAAAAGCTCTTACTATGATAACTAGTGCAGCGGAAAATGCGATGCGAGTTTTTAAAACACTGTCTGGCGTTGTGCTAAGTGTTATAGGGGTTATAGTTACAGCAATAAAATATGCGACTATGGCAAGTCCATGGAGATTATTATTGGTGGCTATTGGTGCTGTGCTTACATTTTTTACACTGATTAAAGAAAATTGGAGTGGCATTAAAAACTTTATTAGTGGTGTTTTGGATTTTATAACTTGGGGTATAAATAAGGTTATAGATGCATTAGGGAATCTAGGCTCTTATTTTGATGATATGTTTGGCGGATATCTCAGTAAATTTGGTAGACTTATTGGGTTAATTAGCGAGCCACGAAGTATAAATTTATCTGCACCTGCTCCTATAGAACAAAGACCAACAGCCGAGGGGCTAGGCTTAATAGATAGAGTAACATCTAATACACAAACAACGGAAAACTTTGTTACAATCCGAGATGAAACAGGGCGTGCAGAAATGCAAGGCTCTAATACGCCATTTATAAACCTTTTACCAAGTGGGGCATAGTTAGACTATGGCAGAATCAAAAGCAAGTTATACAAGCGATACTGGAGCGACAATTTCCAGCTTTGCTTATCGTGATGTAAGCAAGAGCAAAGAAAAATTATCTAGCACATACGAGTTTGCAAATACTAACCAGACTTATGTGCAAACGCTAGGCAGTACCATGCTTAGGCTACCTATAGAGATGATATTTATAGGTGATAACTATATAGCAGATGCAGAAGCAGCTTTTAACGTATTAGATAGCTCTAACTATGGAACATTGCAGCACCCAGCTTATGGTGAGATAGATGTTGCTATAGTAGGAGAAATAAAGAAAGAGGATAGAATACTTACAGGTATAGGTAGCAGTATAATTACAGTTACTTTTTACCAGAGCATAAAAACAGCATATCCAACAACTAGCCTAGATGCCAGAGGCAGCATATTAAATAAAATAAAAGAAGCCAACGAAGCAGCAGCAACGCAAGCAAGCCAAGCGATTAATATTAAAGACCCAGTAGATGAGGCAAGTTGGCAAAAAGATATACTTAAATCTGTAAAATCCTTTAGAAAAAAAGTAGATGACTTGTTAAATACAAAATCTATACAAGATTTAACAGATGAGATACAAGATACTGTAAATTTAACACAAGCTATATCTAGTGAAATAACCGCTATACAACGCTCCGTAGAAAGCAATATAAACGGTATAGCAGGTGGAGCAGTAGATGTAGTAGGTAATCTATTAACGATTGGGAAACAAATACAAATATTTACACAATTACCAGCCAGACTGCAGGTATCTATTGTAGACAGAGCAAATGCATTTATTGATGGCTTGTCTAGCTTGTTAGGTTTAGATAGCAAAAAAGATTTAGTAAACAACACCAATAAAAATAAATTTGCTAACGCTGATTTACAAGCAACTGCAACTATCGCAGGTCTAGCAGAGGCAACAATTACTAATACAGAGTTTACGACGCAAGCACAAGCAATAGAATATGTAGATGTATTGCTAAACCAAACAGAGCAGTATATTGCGTGGCGTGAATCACAATATACAAGTTTAGAGCTTGTAGACGATGATTTTTCTAGTTATCAGCAAATACAAGAATTAGTAAACCTTACCGCAGGATATCTATTACAATTATCATTTACACTTCAACAACAAAAAATTTTTATTTGCGATAAAGATTATGCATTGCCAGTAATAGCAAATAGGCTATACGGCTCTATAGATTTTGAGCAGAGGATTATTGCAGATAACAATTTGCAGGGTGATGAGTTATTTTTTGTCAGTAAAGGCAAGCAGATAATTTATTATGTCTAGCACTTACAAAGTAAAAGCAGGAGATACACTACAGCTTATAAGCCAGATAAGCTATGGTAGTAGTAAATATACTACACTGCTAAAAAGTGCTAATCCTTCTATTATTGATGAGAATAAGCTAGCAGTAGGGCAGATATTAACAATACCAGAGAATCCTAGTCTGGCTAAAATAAAAGTACCAGCACCAGTAATAAACAATCAGAATATTAGCGTGCTGATAGATAACAATTTGCTAGAAAACTGGGAGAGCGTAAACATAAACGACCCTTTGGACGGCTTTGACCAAGTTACGCTTACAGGCGTGATAGATGACAACATACTAGCTATTTTAAAGCCTATACAATTCCAAACTCTACAATTATTTATCGGAGCAGAATTATATTTTACAGGTTACATAATCAACACCGCACCAAGCGTAACCGCTAAAGCAAAAGTATTTGTAATACAAGCAGTTACCAAGGCTGCAATGATTCAATTTATAACTGCCAAGCCTCAAGATTTTAACAAAGTAAACTTAATCACGATTGCACAAACAATAACGCAAGGTTTAGACTTCTTAGTAACTAGCAATGTAATTACTAGCCCTTTTGACTTTCTATCACTTACAGAAAATAATAAAACTATCTTTGAATTTTTAAAGCCACTAGCACATGCCAGAGGCTTAATATTTAGCAATGATGCGTTAGGTAACTTAGTATTATTACAAGCAGCTAGCGACTCTATAGCTGTAGCAGATTTGCAGGAAAACACAGCACCAGTTATAGCTATCAATCCTAATTACAACATAGACGGCTATTATAGCCATATTAAAGCTTCACAAGATGTAGACTTGAAAGATGAAGAGGCAAGCACTTCTACTTTTGTAAATCCTTTCTTACGCAACATTACCAAGACTAAAATTATACAGATAGACAACATTGACGGCTCTAGTGCTGTAAATGAAAAAGTACAACAAGAAGCCAGTAGAATGTTTGGCAATGCATTCAGTGTGCCTATTGAGCTAGCGACAATTTACACGCCAGCCAAGCAAGTCTGGAAGACTAACACATTTATTAATTTAACAGCTCCAAGCGTGTTAATAAAAGATAAATATAAATTTATTGTTAAAGATGTTATATTAAATATAACGAATAACAGCCAAAGTGCTAATTTAGTGCTAGGATTGCCAAATATTTATACTGCTAGTATACCTAGTAGTTTACCAATTTAATTGCATTATTATGAGTGGTAGAGTTGCAAAAATAAAAGAAATTTTTAACACAACATTAAGTAATGGAGCTAAACTGTTAGGGTTTAGTGTTGATTTTCAAGGCACTACACACAAAGCGATAGCAACTGGAATAGCTGGAATAGATGCCAAGCCAATATTAAAAGATAACGCTGTAACTATTAAGCAGGAAAATTCAGGCAGCCAACCTCTTGTAATTGGCACTAATGATGTGTTAAGCGAATCAGTAACAGCCGAGGGCGAAGTGCAAATATATTCACGCAATGCCGAGGGCGTTAAGCAAGCAGATATACTAATAAAAAAAGACGGAAGTATTAAGCTAACAAATACCAATGGTAGCTTTAAGTTAAAAGCCGATGGTACTTGCGAGGCTAGCGGTGATATAGTGATTGGTGGAATATCATTTCTAGAGCATATACATAAATTTACAAATGCCGATGGAGTATTATCTGACACGCAACCCCCAGAATAATAATGGATATAGCATTACATTTAAACAAAAACAACCAAGCAGATATAACAGTCTCTAATAGTTTAGTTGCCACAGATGCAGGAATTGCAACGGCTATTAATATTAGTTTGTTTGGAGCTAATATAGACGGCACTGCATGGTGGGGTAATGAGTTAGACGATAATGTAAGCAATAACTTAACTAATGAATTTTTACAGTTACAAGGTAAAACGCTAATATCTGCTAATTTGCCTATTTTTCAAGAATCCATTAAAAAGAATTTAGCATGGATTACGGCAGATAGCATAGCAAGCGGTTATACTGTAGAATGTAGTATAACAGATATTAATACATTACAAATAAATATTGTAATAGAAGATTTAGATTTCAAATACACGACTTATGCCAAATTTGAATAGCTTATATACAGAGATTAAAGCCAGCTTTGCAAGCACATACAATCAGAATGTTAGCCCACTGCCTAAAAGTTTTTTAAATATTTTAAGCAAAGTATTAGCAGGATTAATGAATGCTGTATATAAGTATGGTAATTTTACAAGCAAACAGATATTTTTAAAAACTGCCAGCTTTGAACCGATTACCCTTGATGACGGTACAGTTATTAGACCTTTGGTAGAGGATGCCAGAAAATATGGTATAGGAGAGCCAACGCCAGCCACGCAAGCAGAATTAGAAGCACAGGCGATAGTTATAGCAGCAGGAACTATACCCAGCGGCACACAACTAACAAACAAAACTACAGGGATAATTTACACAACTACACAAGATTACACAGTCACAACTGGAACAGTTAACCTATCTATTTTAGCTAGTGGTGATGCAACTAATACTGGAGGCTTTGGTGTGATTGGCAACATGGCAATAGGAGATATAGTAACTTTTGTTAATCCACAAATTACAGCAGCAGAAGCCAGCATTGTAACTGTATTTGCAACCGCAGCAGATGCAGAAACAGAAGACAGTTATAGAAACAAAGCTATAATAGCAGCAAGCCAGCCAAGATTGCCTAATAATTATTTATGGTACAGAGATGAAGCCGAAGCAATAGGCACGGTGAGAGTTTATCCATACACGAGTGCAACTGCAGGATTTATAGATATTTACGTTAAAAGTACATTATCTGGTTCAGTGATACCAACGCAAACGCAACTAGACGAAGTTTTAAATGCTGTAGTTTATGATGTTGCTGGTATTGTTCAACTGCCAGCCACTCTTAAACCTGAAAATATAAATGTATTACCAGTAACCACTAAAACCTTTAGCATTACAATTAGCACGATTAATAGCAACAATGAAATAGCGAGCATACAAACAGCTATAACCGCAGCATTACAAGATTTATTTGCAAACTATGAGCCGTACATATCTGCTATTGATGTAACAGATGCTAGAAAGGACTTAATTGATACTCAAGAAATCAATGGTGTAGTATATTCCACAGCTAAGGCACTTGGAGCAACTGTGGGTAGCATTACCCTTTTTGAAATTATATCAGGCAATGCATCTACAATTACTAAGTATTTGCTAGATAAAGACGAATCTACAACGCTTACAAGCGTAGATTATGTTTAATAAATTAATTAGATTATTACTGCCTGAATCTTGGTTCTGGCAATCTAGCACAAGCGAGCTTGGCAAGCTATGGAATGTAATTGCTAGCACCGCTGATAACGCTAAAAATTATTTATTAAATACTGTTAGAGATGCAACTATTGCAACCACTCAAGAATTAGACAAATGGGAAGAAGAGCTTAATTTGCCCTTCAATAGCACTCTTACAGAACAAGAACGTAGAAACCGCATTACAGGTAAACTACTGCAAAATAACAACGGCAGTATAAATAGCATACAAACAAAGTTGCAAGCCTATGGTTTTAATTTATTTGTGCATAGCCCTTTTCAAAATGGCAGTTTAGTTAATCCAGCAACTTATTTATCTACAGCGAGTAGCACGCCAGCTACTCTTAGTCTTGCAGATGATGATGCAGTATTAGCTGGTGATAATGCAGTTTTAAATTACCAATCTACTTTGCCGCAGGGATACCCTTTAGTGAATATAGATTACAGAATATCAACTTATATCATCAGTCTGGCAGATGATGATGCAGTTTTAGGCGGCGAGAATGCAGTTTTAAATTATGCAATTACTCCAGCGGTAATTAGTGAAGAACGTATACAATATACTTTACCTACAGATCCTAGCAAATACCAATATTTCATTTATATTGGCGGTTCACAATTTGGAAATTTTGAGACAATTAGCAAAGCTAGACGAAATGAGCTAGAGGAGCTATTATTACAAATAACACCATGTCATATTTGGATTGGCATGTTAATAACTTATACATAAAATTATGGCTAATACACCACAAGATTTTAATAACTTTACGGCAGCAGTTACAGCAACAAGCCCTTACGGCACTGGGAAAAATAACACAACAGCTGCTCCAGCTCCAAAAAATGGAACAGAAATAGATGTTAAATGGTTTGACCAGCTGTTTAATGGTACAGTTGTTCCATTGCTTAGAGCAGCAGGAATTACACCAAGTGGCACTGTAGATAATGCAGATATCTCACAAGTTGCACAGGCAATACAATCTGCCATTGCAAAAGGGAATTTTGTAGAGGATTTAACACAAGCAGGAACGCCAAACACAATAGTATTATCAAGTTTTAGAGATGCAGGTAATACCTACAACTTAACTCACCCAGTAGCAGTATTACAAGACAAGCAACAATTTAGATTTGTTGCAGCACAAACAAACACATCTAGTGCAGTAACTTTGGAAGGCTCGCAACTGCTAAATGCTAAAAATGTAATAGGTGTTCAAGCTGGTTATATATCAGCAGGTACTTTATACATTGCAACTTACAATGCTGCTACTGATGATTTTATTATAAGACCAGAAATATTTGTGCCAGTTCAAGATAATATTTTGGACAATGGCGATATGATAATTGCACAGCGTGGCACTACGTTTGATGCTAGCACAACTTTTACAAATACAGACGGCAACTACACGCTTGACCGATGGAAAGTAATTGATTCTAGGGCAGGTTCAGATGTTGTTGGTATTACACAAACAACGCTTGCTAGTGAACTACCAGCAGGAGCAAGAGCAGCTATGAAGTTGGTACACCAGCACAACAACGAACAAGCAGGAATAGTCCAATATATAGATTATGACAAGACACGTATTTTACTAAATCAAGATACATCTTTATCTTTTGAAATATACAATTCAGATTCAGTTACACGTAATTTTAGAGCTGCCATATTGACGTGGCAAGGTACAGCAGATGATATGCCAAACGACCCAGTTAGCACATGGCAGACAGCAGCAAATTTAGGATTTGCGACTAATTTTACGACAGAAAATACCACAACAGCATTAACAGCTAATGCCACATCATGGAATAGATTTACAATTAATGGCGTAAATATAGACACTGCAAACACTAATAATTTAGCTGTGATTATATGGACTGATGAGGCTATGGCAAATGGTTACGAATGGAGAGTTACCAAAGCTAAGCTAGATAAATCTAGTATAGCTACAGTGTGGAAAGAGAAAACCTTTCAAGAGGAGCAACTAGCGTGTAGCGAGAGGTTTGTATATTTCAATCAAGTGACATTTAGAGCCACTAACTAAACAAATGATTACATAAGAGAGAATATACCCTTGCCAGCTGTAATGCGTGGCACAGTTAATATTACAAACACTGGCAAAACTGAAAGTGGTGCAACTATCGACCAAACCACAGAATTTACAAGTGTGATTAATAACATTTTTGTTTATCAAGTTTTAGTTGTGAGCGGTGGTTCTGGTGCGGGTAGATTTACCATTGAAAATGTCCTCCTTTCAAGTGAACTGTAATGAGCGATTATAATTGGTACATACGTTTAAATAATGACAGCTTAATTACTTATGCGTATGTATTGCCACGGAATCAAGATAAAGAGGATGCAGACGATATACCATACAAAGTAAATCAAGGTAAATATTGGGAGCTGCCAACCGATATATATAACCAATACAATGAATACAAATGGAAGTTTGTACCTTATGCAGACCCAGATTTAGAAGAGCAAACAGAGCCAAGTTTGGTGTGGTGGAAAAATAACTTGCTAAAAACATGTAAAGACTATTACTTAAATAATCAAGGCATTAGAATATGCACAATTACCAGAGCAGATATACAACCAGTAAATTATCCTATTTCTAGAGAGTATATTACAGATGCAAATAATGCAGCCAGTAGTGGGACTGATTATGTTTATAAAGATGAGGCAACAGGGCAAGATATATCCTTAACAAAAGTGGAAATTAGCATAGTGTTTAAATTTCTATATCATATCTCTAGCACAAATAGACAGCATTATATTGAACATAAGCGAGCTATAAACGCACTTACTAGTAATATCTCTTATGATTGCACTACTAATTATTTAGTTAATCAAGTACTCAATTTAGATGCAAATTAGAGCAGATTTTAAAGAAATTAAAAAGCTAGAGAACTTTTTAGATAAATTTAATCGCACAGGCATCAAGTACGCTACACGCAACACATTAAATACCCTTGCTTTCAATACACGCCAGCAAGCACAAGGTTTTATACAAGACAACTTCATAAATCGTAACAAATGGACTGTTAACAGTGTGCAAGTCAATATGGCTAAAGGGTTTAATATTGATAACATGCAATCAGAAATAGGAAGCACTCAAGGTTACATGGAGTTGCAAGAAGTCGGAGGACGTGCAAAGCCACAGACTGGAAAGCGTTTGCCCATTCCAACACAAGCAGCAAGAGTAGCTAATCAACAAAATAGATTAGTTAGTAGAGCCAATAAATTAAAAAATATTGTTTTAAGAGATAAAAGAAAATTATCTTTTATAGCTAACAAACGCCAGCGAGCTATAGGTATAATAGAGAATGCCAAACGCAACAACTACAAGCATTTTTATTTAGATTTAGGTAACACTAAAGGAATATTTACGCTAAAAAATAACAAACTTAGGATGATTTATAGTTTACAATATCTTTTTAGAAAAATCCCAGCTACACATTGGCTTGCTAAGTCAAGCGATAAAGTTGCAAATAATGCTTTAGATATTTACAATATCCAGTTAAAGAAACAAATTGACCGTATAATTTTTTAATTATGTCTACCAGATTCACGCTTAATCAATCGACACCTAGCAAGGTTTTTAATTTAAAAGAAGTACCACTCAACGCCACAGGTAATACTATTACTTTTAGCATTGCTGACAATTCAGCTTTTGACACTTCTGCACTTAAAATTAAGTTGTACGATGATGCAGATGACAGCAATTATATCAATAATTATGCTACTAATTTATCTATTGCAGGAATTGCACAACCGCAAGCTGTATCCATTAATCAACCTATCGGCGGTATTTCATTGTTAAATTTACCAGAGCAAGGGTTTATTGAATTTTATCTAGAATCACCAACTAGCAATGCTATTGTTAATATTTGGTGTGATAATTTAAATGATAACGCTGCTATATAATGATTAGTTCTGTTACTACAAATATCATTTCATCAATAATTAGCTCTTTAGTCTCTAGTGCTACAGATTCAACGCCAGAGATTGATACTGCAAACTTGTTGTATCAAGACAACGATGGATTAGTAAATGCTTTATATGTAGACGATGACGGCACAGGTAAAGCACTTTTTGAAGAAACAATATAAAAATGGCTGATAAAAAATTACAAAATTTAAACAACACACGCACAAGCGTTGCGTCAGGAGACCAATTTGCTATAGGTGGTGCAGACGGCTTAACTTATAAAGCAAATTTAAATATTTTACAAAGCTTTTTATTAGATAGCAGCTTGACAACTAGCACTATAAAATCTCCACAATCTGCCGTTGTTAAAGCTGCTATAGATGCTATAAAAATACAAGCTTTACAAAATTCATTGGCTGCTGTGACTGTGAACACGTTCACACCGACAGCGATTGCGACTGTAAACATTACGCCCAGAAGCATTTCAAATGTGATATTGCTACTCGCAACTGGGGATGGTAACCCTAATCAAGCCGGTGGCTTTCAATTTTTAAGGTTATATCGAAACGCAATTGCTTTAGACCCTTACATTATCATCGAAAATCCAGGAGGAACATCAGTTAATTTACCTTTTGCGTTGTCAACTATTGATAATCCTGCCACGACAAGTGCAATCACTTATACAATTAGAGCTTATAAAGGTTCTGGCTCATTTACATACGGCGAAGGTGGCAATGCTCAATCCACACGACTAATTACGTTAGAGTTTGCACCAGCATAAAAAAATACAATTATGGATACTTTAATAAAAAAAAGAATATTATTAACATTTTATTCAGAAGCGGAATGGGCGTTTGACTCTCTCAGCGGAGATTTGCAATGGGACGTAAGCAATTCAACAGCAAAACCTACATCAGAAAAATTTCTTGAATTAGAAAAAGTTTTAACATTAAACGCTGACAAAGCTACAAAAATTGAATTGCTTAACAGAGATTTTAATGCTTCGAAGAAAATTACAATACAAAATGGCAATACTCTAATTATAGAGCATGACACACCAGAGCGTGATTACTTTTTGCAGCTAATTGAAATTGTTAGCAAATTACGCCCTACTGAAGCTGTTGAGTATGTGCAAGGCAAATTAGGATTCCGCATATTATCAGAGATTGCAGCGTACATCTTTAAAGATTTATTTACAGCAACTTTGACAAATGGCACAGAACTTAATGCACGTAAACGTAATAAAACTACGATTTATAATAATGCTTTAGAAAACATTAATAATGTTGCTACACAAACAGAATTAGATGCTGTTACATGGAATTTTTTAAATCCAGATGGGATTATTATTAATGTAAACAATAAAGCTGCTGAAATGCTTGCAGACCCTACTGTTAGCGACTTTGCAAAAGCAGCTATTAATGCAGCTAAAGACCCAATCACAAATGAAATACATTTAGTTAAAACTTTAGCAGAGTTGGTAGCTGATAGTTAATGTGAGATGCAAAAAGATTGTCTAGTATTGTTGCATGTAAAAAGGAAAGATAGAGCATTTATCCCAAGAATTATACAATTTGGCTCTTGGCTACAAATTCTTAGTGAGCGTGTAAAGCATGTCAGCATAAAACAATCATATAGAGATTCTAAAAACTACAATGTAAACCACACCGCACTTGTCTATTACGAGAATGACGTATATAAGGTATTCCAAGCAAATATAGCTAACAATGTGCATACATTACTTTTAAGCGATTATTTAGCAAATACGAACGCTCAAATATATGCTTCTATACATTACGATGCAGAATATACAAAAGAGAGCAAAGAGATGTTGCTTAAATGGGTAAATATTTATAAAAAGAAAGTTAAGTATAATATTTATTTAGCTTTTTTAGCTTGGCGACCAGCTCGCAAACTATTCCCTATATTTTTCAAAAATAAAAGATTAGAACGCCACACACTATGCACCGACATTGTAATTAGGCTGTTTGAGAAAGTTTTTAAGAAAGACATAAAAGACTTTTTAGCAACTACACAAATTAGTTTTTTTAAAGCCAACCACAGCAATGCACCGTGGCGAATCTTTTTTGGCACTTGCAGAAAAAAGTATCACGATTCACGCCAAAATTTGACAAATACTAATATTATTGTTAGTAAAGAGAAAATTATTAAATTTTTATATAAATAATTATGTTTGGATGGTTTAGCAAGCTTGCAGGCAAATCAGATTTGCTAGATAAAGCAGCAGCAGGTCTAGATGCTCTTATCTTGACCGATGAAGAGCGTGTTAAATACAATTTGAAACGGCAAGAGTTATATTTACAAATTGAAGAAGAAGTAAACAAGCAATGTTTACCACGTGCTTTAACTCGCAGATACATAGCTTTAATAATAACTATACCCTACATCTTTATAGTTACCATTAAATGTTTAATAGAATTTGCAAGTGGTTTTGGAATTATAAATGCTGTAGATTTAAGCAGTGTAAATGTTACTTTAGAAGCTCTTACAATGCCATTTACAAGTATAATTATATTTTACTATGGCACACATGTTTTAAGTGCTGTTAAAAATAATGGAAGTTAAAACATCGTCAGTAGCAGCATTATCAGCAAGCAGTCTCACAGCTTGGCTGCATGACAATCTTAACAGTGAAGCAGCTTTTTTAGTGGTAGGTATTAGCACTATACTAGGCTTAATCTTTGCAATTATCTATTACCACAATAGACAATCTACACTTATTGCCATTGCAGGATTAATAATCGCTATGTTTGCATTCTTACCCACCTATACACATATTTCAAAATATGTCGCAACAACTACAGCTTTTTTTGCAAGTTTATTTATTGTATTTATAACACCTTTTACGCTTGTATATCTTGTTAATTCAAGTATTATCAAAAAAATAGGGTTGCTAGTAGAAAAAGTAATCCTGCAAAAGATTAAAAAAATATTGCAAATCCTAATCCCATTTTAAATGATTGAATTACAATATTGCTTAATGGCTACATGCTGTTTGCTTTGGATTTATTTAAACTCCGATACAGTATCTTTGCAGTGGCATAACAAGCAGAGAGGCGTTAATTTTTGGTTAAATGTGGCTTTAATGATTAATTCATCTATTTTAGCGTTTATGTTAGTAACTGAGGTAATTTATAATGTTGTGTTTGCTTACAATCATTTTGTTGTCGTAGTTACAAATTTATTCATGTTATACACAATACGTAAAGTTTTAAGGCGTGTGCAATTACATAAATGCGGTAAAGACTTTCATAAAGACACTTGTAATAAACAAGCCATTGCACATGGCAAGCCAAGTTTGCTTAGATTCTTGCATACATAAAATAAATATTTAAAAGTATTGTAAATCTAAAATATTTATATTATAATAATCTCCAACATCAACATAAAATGGAGAATTATTATGAATGTAAGCTTAACTCAATCTATACACTTGGCAAAAATTGCTACTAATTCTAATAACATTTACGCTTTAGAGCGTGCTTTTAAAGCTGTAGAATATTATTTGTGTAAAATTCAAAGCAATAAATATTTAAATAGTAAATACTCATTAGTTTTGTCCTATTTTGCGAGAAAATTAGAATCAAAATTGATGGGGATTGCAAATGACTAAAACAATAGAAATAGCAACTAAACTAATCAAGGCAAACGAGGGTTGCAAACTAGAAGTGTACACCTGCCCTGCTGGCAAGCCAACCTTTGGATATGGTACGAATTTAGAAGCATCAAATGCATTTATTCGTATAGGTTTAGATAACATAATAGAGGAGATTACTAATTGTACAGATAAAAAAACATTGGCGTTAGACTTATTGCAACGTGAAATTATTAATTGTAAACAAGCGTTAAATTCTCAAAAGTGGTTTACTGACGATTTAACCGAATTTCAACAAGCTATTATTTTAGACTTGGCGTATAACATAGGTGTTGCAGGTGTGTTGAAATTTAAAAAAATGATAAAAGCTATTGAGCAAAGAAATTACGGCATTGCATGTACAGAGATGCTTGATAGTAGATATCATCACCAGATGATATGTTATGGCTATAAAAAAGAGCTAGCAAAGGCTGTAAATGCTGGCTACATCATGGGTATTGATTTTAATAGACAAGTGCATAAATGGTACGCCAATTTGCCAGATGACAGCAAGAAATTACGCAGTATGTCCAACGCTTTAAGCTTGCAGTTTGATAAGCCACTAGGTAAATATAAAGAGCTATTCAGAAATGAAAATTAAATTAAAACAGATTACTCCTAATGCCGAGCAGTTTATTGTAGCTGATGTTGCTAGAATTTCTAGTTCACGTAAAAATAAAAAAGAAGATATCGGTAAGCTGATTAAATATTTAATTCAGAATCAGCATTGGTCGCCTTTTGAACATGCACATGCAAGTTATGAAATTATATGAAGAATTGATTCATAAAGGTGTGGCAAGAGAAATAGCAAGAATGGTATTGCCAATCGCAACACAAACAACATTAATAATGACAGGCAATATCCGCTCTTGGATGCATTTTTTTAATGTAAGAGATGATGAACACGCACAAAAAGAGTGCAGAGTAATAGCAAAAGCAATTAAGCAAGACCTGCAAACGCATTTTAACTATATTAATTTTTAATGGCTATATCAATATACCCTTTTATTAAAAGAGCTTTAAAAAAAGCGCTTAAAAACGCTCCAGAGATTAAGCTAGCAGATAAAGTTATTATTATAAGTGATTTACATCTTGGCTTAAAAAATGGAGCAGACCAGTTCAAACAGTGTGAAGCAACTTTGCTTCATGCTCTCAAAATATACGCAAATAAGGGATATGAGCTTATAATTCTGGGCGACACTTTCGAGCTTTGGGAGCAAAACAGCATATATGAGATAATCAAAGGATATAATCATCTTTTTACTTACATTAAAAATAATTACTTAAATTATTATATTATAGCAGGTAATCACGATAAAGAGATATTAAATTGTGAAATAACCAATATAATTTTAACAAAAAATATCTATCAGTCTATAAAATGTAAAAATATTTTAATAACGCACGGACACAAAGGAGAAATAGAGATACCGTTTGCAAGGCACTTTGTGAAGTGGTTAGGGTTTTTGCAAAATAAAGATTATTTTAACTCTAGACAGTTGCCCAGACGTGCTAATAGTTTTAGCACAAAGCACTGTGATAATTTATGGCAAGCCCAGCAAGAATTATGCATTAATTTAATCTGTGGGCATACACATAATCCACGCATTGAACGTATTATTAACCACGTAAACACTGCAAATAATACACTAATTGATGGTAGCTATTATGCAAATACAGGCTGTTGCAGCTTCTTAGACGGCTCTATTAGCTTTATAGAGCTAGATGTTAAAAACAACATACCCTCACTGATTAAAGTATCTAAAGATTTACAAATAGAACAAAGCTATGGATAAACTGAAATTGATATGTGGTGTAATAGCCTTAATAGTAATTTATATAATTTTATTGTTTGTTGGTTTGCCAGTTATTGTGGCTGTGTTGGCTTTTATAATTGGCTTTATTATGCTTGCATTAGTTATAGTGTTAATGCTGATAATACTTGCATTAAGTCTTCTGCCTTTTTTTATGTTATGGCACACAATTAAGAGAGTTTGGCGTGGATAAACAACCTTTTTATTATCCAGAGCAAAAAAAAGAATTAAGCACGTTTATAAATGGTCATGTAAAACTTTTAGCAAATGATTTTAAGAAAACTTTTATTATAACTATCCAAGAAAAGAAGCCACCTAAAAGTTTGCAACAATGCAGGGGATGGCATCGGATACTAGGATTAATTCGTGATTTATTGAATGAAAATAAGGTAGATAATAAGATATGGGAGTTAAACCACGTTAAGCATTATGTTAAACATGCTATACAATTTGGTGATTTTATGAATGGAGTTTTTATTCCAAGGAGTTTTGCCAATGCCTCTAAAGACGAAGCAGCAGAGGTTATAGTGCATACGCAAATGTTTGCTATTGAGCAGTTAGGCATGGATGCTAGCGAAGTTGAGCTTTTAAATGAGGATGAACAGGCTTTTGAAAAATACTATGACAAATATAAATAAACTAATAATTACTACATGTGTTATAACATGTGCTATTACATTTAGCACACTATCACACGCTGATAAATTTACAGTAAAATATCGTAGTTGTTACGACGGCGACACATGCAGAATAGATTTTGATAAGAATATTACACAAAACTATTTAGTCCCTGCATTTTTTGCATTAAATGTAAGAATTAGAGTTGTAGGTATAGATACGCCAGAAATTAAAGGCAAATGTGCTAAAGAAAAAAGGTTAGCAATCAAAGCAAGGGATTATTTACACTACACTCTCAAGAAAGCTAACAGCATTATTATAGACATTGATAACAACAATAAGCGAGACAGCTTAGGGCGTTATTTGGCAGTAGTATATGTAGATGATATAAATATTAATAATATAATGCTTACTAGTGGTTATGCACGTGTAGAGCAGAAAGGATATCATGACTGGTGCAAATAATGCACACGGTAAATATAAAGCCTTTATCTGTTAATGAAGCGTGGCAGGGTCGGAGGTTTAAAACGCCAGCGTATAGACGATATGCAAAAGAGCTTGATATACTATTGCCAAAAATAAAGTTCCCAGAGCCTCCATTTACCGTTATATATCATGTTTACTACTCTAGCAAAGCTAGCGACATTGATAACTTTTTAAAAGCGTTTAATGATTGCTTGCAGAAAAAATACAACTTTAATGACAATCAGATTTACCATAGCCGACAAACTAAGCACATTGTAAGCAAAGGCGAAGAAAAGATACAATTTAGCATTAAGCCGTTTGTGCCTGATGAAAATCAACAAATAATTGCAGTGCTTGAAGACAGCATATTTTACACAGAAGAAGTTATAAATGAGATAGAAAACAAGACCATGACTACAGAAAACGAAGATAGACGGAAAAAATTAGCAGAACAACATATTGCTAGATGTGAACAAAAAATAAAAGAATTAAATGCTCTCTAACTTTGAGAAAGCCTATAAAGCTTATTTAGACGATGAAATAGACAAAGGCAATATAATCTCATACATCCAGCAAAAAGCAATTAATTTGGTAGTCTACAATTCCTCACAAGAGCCTCTACACTTTAAAGATTATAAAATAGATTTTGTAGTTGATACTGGAGATAGTATTGATTGGGTAGAGGTTAAAGGATTCCAGACAAACGACTGGCTTAATAAATGGCAATTAGCACAACATCTTTTTTACGATTACATTGATAAAAGCAAGAATGCTAATTTAGTGTTAGTTACTGGCAACGCTACAAAAAAGCATATTAAAATAGTGAAAAGTTATTATTGCTAAGCTGGTAAATCTTGCGTATAATCAATGACGCATAAATAAATTGTTTGTACTTTTCATTTTTGTTTTTCGATTCAATTATCTCCATTTTTGAGCGAAGTAAGCAGGTAGCATTGCTAATCTATTCTAGATAAGAGCAGTGTTACTTGCTTTTTTTACGTCTAAAAAATACTGACAATCTCTGTTAATTATATTATAATACTACTTTAAATAATATAATGGAGAAAATATGACAAATATGAGTTATTGTGCCTTTGAAAACACTGTAGATGACATGAATACATGCATTGAGAAATTAGAAGAGCATGATTACGATTTAAATTCTATTAAAAGCAACTGTAGCAAGCAGGAATATAATGCTGCTTTAAGATTGATAGAGTTATGCAAAGAAGTAGCAGAAAACATTGCTGATAACGAATTATGAGCAGCAAAGAAATGTTATTACGCTACCCAGCGTATTTTGATGAATTTGAAGAGTATATAAAAAATTTCAGTGACGAAGAGCTTGGTGAAATTTTTAGGTTAGCACTGAAAAAAACAAAAAGTGAAATTAAACATAAATCTAACACTGGTTTATGTGCAGCTTTAGCCTTGCATAGAGAAATAGGAATTTGGAGAAAAAACGATTTTTATGCGAAACAGGGAACTGAAAACTTTGTAGACGCTCTTAAATATTTAGCCAAAAGCAAAGCTAGCTAGCAACAAATTATACCAGCATCTTTGGTGCTGGTTTTTTTATGCCTGATAAATAATTCTAGGGGGTAGCCTAGGGGGGTAGGCTAGGGGGGTAGCCTAGGGTTTGGCTTAGTGTTCGGTCTAGGGTCAAATCTACCTTAATTATATTATATTGTATTAAATTACATTATATTGTATTAAATATAGATATATATAGAGCAGAAAAAAATTCTGCTCTACCCCCTCTCTCTTTTTTACAGGTAAAATATTTTATTAAAATAATAGTTGTATTGTGGTTTGGATTGTGTTTTAATTACGTTTATCAGGAATAACTAACAACATAAATAAAAAAATTATAATGGAGATTTTTAAATTAGATGTGTTGAACAAAGAAGAATTTGCAGAACTGTACAAAACAATGCCTGTCAGACAAATTTGCAGCCAATACAATGTAACTACCTACATGTTGTACAAGGTAGTTGATAAGTTAGGTATTCCACGCAAAGAGAAAGCAATTACACATGCAGATGCTTTAACTGGCAAAATTAAGAGCAATTAATTATGGATTTATTACTATCAAACTTTGGCAACTTTGGCATTACCAGACAACAAGCCAAGTTAGGCATGGAGAAACTTATGCAATGCGGTGTTACCTTGCCTCAAAACATACTTGATGCGTATAATTTGAGAGGGCAACGCAAAGAATTAGATTTTTTTATTAATCAAACAAACGGCTCTAAAATTTTAGTAGAGAGTTTGTTTTCAATGATATTTAGCAAAATTAAGAGCAATTAATATGGAAGATAAAATAGTTATACCTGTATCATTGCTTAATACTATAGACGATGAATTTCCTATTGATGAGGATTTTGCAACAGTATTAAGATTAATGTTAAAAAGAATAAGATATGAAAATTCATGTGGCGATATTAAGCATGAAAGCTTTAAGATACGAACCGTTGCAAAAATGTTATATCAGTCAATAATATTTTTAAATCAGAAATAAAAAAAGCTAGTATCTGTGGAAATACTAGCTTGGATAGATGAAAATTAACAAATGAAAGACAATTATCAAACTATAGAGGTATTATACATATGCAAGACAATTATACAAGTTTTAAAATACATAGTAATTACTATGCAGGTATTTTAGATGTAATTGAAGACTTTCCAGAAGCAGAAAGGAATAGTATTTTAGCTGAATACTTTTTAGCATTTCACGAATACGGCAACACACGCAAGATACCAACTTTTAAAAACAAAATAGCACAAGGATTTTTTAATGCCATTTTGTATTCTGTAGACAAATCCTTTGAAAAAAACGATAACTACCAAGCATCACAAGACATAGGTAGCGTTGGTGGCAAACAAAAAGCAATTAATGCAAAGATAAGAACAGCAGAAAAGAAGTTGCAAGAAGCTGAAAAAAAACTAGAGGAGCTAGAAGCAAAGGCAAAGGCAAAGGTACAGCAAGCAGAACAGCTAAACACTGTAAAACCAAAGGCTACAGAGGTAGAAGACAATCAACCTATCACAAATAGTGATAAGTTAAAAGAGCAAACGGTGTCAAGTAGTCACCAGTTGCAAAAAAAGCAACAGTTAGATTGGAAATGCGTTGCAGGTTTAGAGCTTACTGAAAAACAGCAACAAGAAGTTGTGAGGATACGTAAAGCAAATAATACAAGCAAGAAGACTAGAACATTTACGCAAGCAAGCCTCAAGCAGTTTTTAACTCAAGTAAAATATTCACTAGATGCAAACATAAGCATAGATGAAGTTATGGAAGTCTGGGAGGCTAAGCAATGGGTAACATGGACGCATCGTTATTATGCCAAAGAGATTGCAAACGATATTAAAGCACAAAGTCAGACGGCTAAGGATTTAAAGAGGGTGGAAACATCTCAAGAGGATGTAAAGGACAATGATTGGGATAATTTTGTAATTACGCCATTAGTAAAAAGCATGGTAGAAGACACAATTAAGGACAAAATAGAGCAATCAAAGAAAGGAGGGAATTAAGCATGGATAAAAAAGTAAACGATTTAAAAGCATTGCTAAAGATGTTTTGTGAAAGTGAAAGTATTAATTTAAGTATAGAGTTAAAAGGTTTTTGGTTAAGCCAGTTAATGCTAGAAGACTACAATGCTGTTAAAACAGCATGTGAAAACATCATGTTAGGTAAGCATAAAGTTTACGGCAAGATAACGCTTAAAAGTATTACAGAGCAAATTAGAGGTAACACTCAACAAGATGCACAACTTCAAAAAGAGAAATTAGAGAAAAAAGCAGAAGATGCATACATTGAGTTTAGACGTTGTATACGTTCAATAAGTCCATACTCTAATTTTATACATGAAGACAAGGCACTAGTTGCATGTGTTGAGGAGTTAGGCGGCTGGTATCAAATAACCAACAAAACTAGGTCGGATTTGGATTTTATGAAAAACAACTTCTTAGCTAGATACAAGCAGAACGCACAAGCAGATGATGCTAGTTTACCAGATAAAGCATTAGGATATGCAGAGCAACAGAATAACAAAAGAATCAACAATGGAGCTGTAAACATAGGCAGCTTAAAAGTAGTGTAATATGGCTGTAGAACTTACTAAACAAGAGTTGTTAAACACGTT
>WLWG01000982.1_pt1 | contig 27676 bp, 27 predicted proteins | sample 6712871 | NCBI WGS metagenome assembly WLWG01 (sample SAMN12718693, study PRJNA515312) | sponge metagenome | isolation source: marine sponge | host: Mycale hentscheli | place: New Zealand: South Island, Marlborough, Capsize Point | collected 2003-05-01
ATTTTTTTCAATGATCCGTCAATTTAGTGCTGTTTGAAAAAAAATTGAAATGGATTATTGAAATCAGTATATGTCCCCCCCAGCAACAAGAAGAAGAACTAATTGAAGAAAAAACTATGGCGTCTATGAAGAAGAAAACAACTGTAAATGTGAAGACGGCGTCGCAACACTATTGCGCTACTTGTGGAGTTATTTGCGGCGAGAAATACAATATGGGTACTGCAAAGGTTGAGTGTGCTAGGAGTACTCAATTAAAGCGAGTACACTGCTGCTCTATGACGTGTTGTAAAGCATTGTTGTTTAAACAACACAAAGAAACTTGCGTCGACATTCTTAAAAACCTAACATACTGGTATGAAAATGTAAAAGAAGAAATAAGTAAGTGTATGATGAAGGAAAAACTCTGTGTTCACAAGAAAAAATTTCCTAAACAAATACTTCTACTTTGTAAGTCATTCAAGATTCAAATAGAAATAGTTAATCTTCTTATGAAACACGACTGGGTCACAGCAGGATTTATGTTTCAAAAGAACAAAGACCTTTTCACAGAGGGAGGTGAAGAAATGTTAGAGTGTGAAGGTGCTTACATAGTATACCTTAACCGTGTAAAAGGAATTCAAAGTCTAGGAGAAAACATTATGAATGTTCTTACTGTTGATGAAGACGGACATAAAACTCAGGACACAGGAGATCTATGGAAATAAACAAAAAAACAAAAAAAGAGGGGAAACCCCATTTTTTGTTTATAACTATAGGAATTTAAAAAGTATTATTATAATGTATATATAATGTGTAGTCTTTCAATTAAACAAGAATTTAAGAATGATGATGAATACAATACATCAAGAGAGATGTGGGAAAGTATTGCACAATTTATTCCTAAAGATAAAACCATTTGGGAAGCGTTTCTTTTAAATAATCATACTTCGAAGTCCATGGATTATCTTACAGAACTAGGGTTTGACGTTGTAGGATCACCTGAACTAGATTTTTTTACATCAAATTTAGGTGATATTATCGTATCAAATCCTCCATATTCCATTAAGACAAGAATATTTCAGCGGTTATCAGAACTCGACAAACCTTTTATAATGATATTACCTGTATCTACAATTACAAAACAATTTGTAAAAAAACTTCATAGAGAGAAATTACAAATTATTGTACCTGATAAAAGAATGCAGTTTTTAAAAGGTACAGAGCAGTTAAAACGTTGTTATTTTGATACGATGTATCTTTGTTATAAAATGAAACTAGAAAAAGATATTACATTTATATAAAAATATAATCTTTAGTAATTATATATGTCTAGTAAATGTTGTTGTGCTGAGAAGAAGTTCTGTAAATTCTGTTATAGTAAATTATACTATAAAAGTAATAAAGAAGATATACTGGATTACCAGAAAAAAAAATATAACAAAGTAAAGATAGAGAAACATAAAATTACAATTAAACGAGGTAGTTTCGATCCCTTCAAAAATGATAGATAAAATATCAATAAAAGATACTTATAAATACTCTAAAGAATTATATTAAATAATTCTCTTTAGGAATAGTATAATGAATATGAAAAACTCTGCTCTAAAAGACATACTAAAAACTCGTGGAATTAAAGGATATTCATCTGCTAACAAAGATGCTCTACTAAAAATGGTTGCTGATTCTGGCGGTCTTCCTGTTGCTGCTGCTGCTACACCTGCCCCTTCTCCTGAACCTGAACCTGTCAAATCTCCTAAGAAAGCGAAAAAAGTAAAAGTTGTAGAAGAACCTGTTGAAGTTCCTGTAGAAGTTGTAGAAGAAAAAAAAGTAAAAAAAAGTAAGAAAGATAAATCTCCATCGCCTGAAAAAAAAGTTCCTGTTAAAAAATCGAAAAAAACTGAACTTAAGGTAGAAGTATAAATTAAATCTTAATATAATTCAATGGAATTGGAAAATTATTTTTTTGTTTATGATTACATAACTAATCAAAATAAGTATTTGAATTTCATTGAATTATATAATCAAATTAAAATATATCATTAATATATATGGAAAACAAATGGAGTAGTGATATTGAATGTGTCCTTGATAATCTTCGTGAAAATTGTGTATTGATGAGCAAGACACACAAAGAATCTTATTTCTTTTATAAAAAAGTAGTCAAATACTTTCGTATTCCTACCATTCTTCTCTCAAGTGTGGGTAGTGTATCATCAGTTGGATTAACAGCATATTTACATCAAAATCATATTTCTGCACTTACTTGTGGACTTGCTTTGATTGTAAGTATATTGAATTCAATAGAATTGTTCTTAAAAATCAGTGATACAATGGAACAGGAAAATGAATGTAGTAAAGCATTTTATGCTCTTGCTGTGAATATAAGAAAAACTAGAATGTTAGAACGTAGTCGTCGCCAACAAGAAGGAGCAGTGTATCTTGAAAAAACCTATTCACAATATATGACGCTAATGGAAAAATCTAATTTATTATCAGGATCCATCAAAGATAAATTCATGGAATTACCTAAAGTACCTAAAGTACCTAAAAAACAAAAGAGTAATTCATCAAGTTCATCAAGCAATTCAGGAAGTAGTATTGAATCTCCATTACCTAGAGAGGATTTAGATTTATGACTCATTATTACTAATTCTTTGAATAATTTTTATTGAATAAAATATCAATATAAATTATATGTCTTTAACAATTTTCCCTGAGGTACCTTTATCAGGATATACAAGTACAGATTATGATGTTGTTGCTTCGAATAGTAATACAGGGTGGTACGCTTTTAATAGATTTAATCCTACTACAAGTGATGTTAATTTTAATACGAGTAATGCTTATTTTAAATTAGATAATGTTAGTGTTAGTCTTACATTAAAAACAAAAACTAAAAATATAATACCTAAATCCTTACTTTGGGGTGGAGCACTTAATCCAAGTCTTAATTTTACAGGTTCTTTTAAAGGAGGATTATATTCATTTACTTTAGAAGGAAAAGCAGTGGGTAGTAGTACCTTTTCATTTATAAAATTATTTTCTGGTAATGAATTCGACTCACAAACAAATGGTAATTGGAGAACCCATGATGCTGCGAGTTGGAAGAAAAATGCTGTAAAAAATGGTCTTGTTGCTGCTTGTACTGCTTATACAAATTCATCAAATCCTCAAATGACTGTATATACTAGTGCTTCAGATGCTGCGAATCAAACAGGTCTTGCTGTATCACATACACGATTATTAGAACTTACAATTCCTACTACTACTACCGCCTATACAGAATTTAAAATTACAGGAAATGGTGCTGATGGTTATTTTACAAGTGGTTATGATGCTCGTCTATATGAAATTGGTATTCTTGGGTGGAATCAAACAGAAGCAACTGCTGCTACAACTTTATGGAATGATTATCAAACTCGTGAAACTCGTATTGGTAATGAAAGAACTGCTATATTAAATCAAGGTGTAGCGTTAGAAAATCATTCTGATTCTGCCTCGTGGTTATCAATGGGTACACTTGTACCTAAAACGTACAATGAAGCATTAGATTTAAAAGCAGTGTGGGATTTTCATTTAATTAACGTTCAAACTGCTACTGCTACTCTTACCAATACCATCACTGCTGATGCTGCTTATATAACTTCGAATGGCGACCCTGAATATATATATTCTACTGATTACGCTACTATGTTAGCAAATGTAAATAATAATAATATAATTAATGTTATTGCTGCTGCTTCAAATAATATTACAACTTTAGAAACAGAACACGCTGGATACCTTAGTCGTATTAATAATTTTGTAACTTCTTTTGCTTTACCATCGTATTCTGCATCCTTATCTCAAGCAGAAAACTCGGATTTAATTTATGATACCATTACTATTATTCCTACTGGTGAAATTCAATTCGATGAAATACAATTATTTGAGAGAGTACAAGGAAATTCTTTTTCTGAAAATATAATGGATTCAGGTAATGTTCCTAATGTTAAATTAAATGATAATATTCTTGAATCAGGTATCAATGGTGTTACTTTTACATCAAATGTTATTTTAGACATGCGTGAAAATCGTTCATTAGCAAATGTATTAAATATGACATTTTATTGTAAAAGTGAAGGTTCATTTGTTGTTGAATTTTCTCATTCTACTTTAGGAAATACACTTACAAGTAATTCTATAACAGCAAATGGTCTTCAAGTATTACAATTTAATACAGGTATACCAACACTTGCTACAGGTCATACAACTCCCATTAAAGATTTAGATGTTGCCGATATAAATACTCTGGGATACCCAGCACACAATGATAAAACCATTACAAGAATTTATATTCGTGAAATACCTGGGTATAGTGTAAAACCATTTTCAAGAACACCAGCAGAAATTACATCAGATTATTATAGTGTAGGACATACCACAAAATATGGAGTATTCACTGCTGATGAAACAATCCAATATGAAATAGGATTATATGAAGACAGATTATTAACCTATTTATATTTACCTGATGATGATGAGAGAATTAGATTATTAGATGATTATGTTCAATTATATGAATTAACTATATCTGTAAGATTATACATGGGACAAGGTATTAATTTTGGATTAACATTAGAACAATCGTATGAAATGTATTTAGATAGACATACAGGCAAATCTAAACATCCATTATTATTAGTTTAATAAAAATATATTGTATATATATATGAAAGGTAGACCGAGAATTTATAATGAAGAAGAATTAAAGGAAAAACAAAAAGAATACCAAAAAAAGTGGTATGAAAAGAATAAAGATAAAATAAAACAAAAATATAATCCTGAAGTATCTAAAGTTCAAAGAGAGAATAAAATTTTAAAAGGTTATTTTATTATATACAATGATGAAATTCGTCAACGATACATTGGATTTTCTAAAAATGTCATTTCACGTGTCAATTCTATTATTTCTGGTATTAGAATACAGGATACGAAATTACATAAAAAATTTTCTCCAGATGTAAAGTGGAACTGGCGTATGATTTGTTTCGTAAATGAACCAAATGAAGAATTATTAAATAAATGTGAATATTATCAACAGGATTATTTATCTCTCAATGAGAAACTTATAATCATTAAATAAAATTGATATAATATATTATGTTTTTATTATATCAATATGAAAAAATATTTAGGTTCTATTGCGAAGTGAAGCGTATCCCCCAGTTAATCCTAAGTGTGCATTGGATAGGATACCAGTTCTTAATGTATCTGTTTTTGCCTGAATTGCTTGTACTTGTGTATCATAGGATTTTTCTGCTGAGCGTTTAGCACTTTCATTTGCTGCTTCTGCTTGTAATTCTTCTTGTTTGGATTGTTTTTTTTCTTTCTTCGCTTCTTTTTTTTCACGAGAACTACTTTTCACAGCATCAGCAATAGATAACCCAAGCATAACCGCTCCTCCAGCAATTGCTAGAGGTTCTAAAACCACTGATGCTGCTGCTACACTTTCTGCTGCTGCAAAACCTGCTGCTGCTGCTCCTTCGCCAAGACCTGCTATTGCTGCTTCTCCTGCCCCTTCTGCCACTGATGCTCCTACACCTTCAGTCACATCGAATGCTGCTTCTGCTCCTACTTCTGCTCCACCTGCTGATTCTGCTGCTGAAAATGAAGAGAAAGTTTCCATTTCAGTACCTGCTGATTCTGCTGCTTTTGCTGCTTGTTCTGCTGCTCCTTCTGCTGCTTTGGATACCACTTTTTGCGCCGCTTTAATTCCAAGTTCTGCGCCACCTGCTAATTCTGCCCCAGTTTGAAATGCTTCTTTGTGTGTTTCTAAATTAGACACATGTGTCTGTATTTTTTGAACTGCTGCAGAACTTTCGATACCAGTCAATTTTATGGCGTTTGTTAATTGAGTATCCGCTGTAGATGCTGCTTCTTTTAATATATCGGTTGCTGATGATACAGATGAAGTGGCGGATGTTGCTGTCAGTCCCAACGCTGTCGCATAATCTACTCCACGAGTACTTTGCGCTTTTAACGATTGAAAATTCGAATATTCCATATATATATTATCTTATATTTTTTCTTCTGTTTTTTCTTCAACTTTGGAAAACATATGTGCGTATTTAGCAGATGGAGGAAATTCAGGACTGGGGAAAATCTGTCGTTCAAAACGAAGGAATGCCTGAACTGGATTCGCATCAATATTAATATACATAAACGAATAAGGTTGGTCGTTCAGACAATAATTATATAAATCAAAAAATCTACCACCTAGTAGACCTCCGTATTCTTCGTCAATCTTTTGCAATTCTTTTAAATTACTAATCTTCATAATAATAACACCTTTACAATTTGCTCGTACTTTTGTATCTAACGCTCTAAAACTTTGTGAGACATAAAATAAGTATTTAATATTGTAATGTCTAAATTTTGTTGCTAAATGATTACCACTAGATTTTCTAGATTGTAAATATTGAATCGCATCATCGAATATGATTGAGATCTTATCTGCTTCACCCATTGCTTTGCTTTCCATCTGGAAATCTAATAAGGCGTTTAGATGGTCTTCACTATATTCATCAATAATTTGTACCCCAGGTTCATCAATTAAATACTTTCCACTGGGATCATTTCGAATAGTTGGACTATAATAATAAATTTGGTCTAATTTACCACGAAGAAAGTTAGGATTTAATATAAAATTATTCACTAAAACAGTTTTACCTGAACGAAATGATGCATAAACGCACAAAACTGAAGGTGCTTTTGGTAAATTAGGATGTAATGAATCATTTAATTCTTTGTCCGCTTCATCTTCAATAATTGGTAACACTACAGGAAGTGTTGAATCTTTTTTTACTTTCTTTGGCATATATTATATGAATATATAATATTTACGTATTTATTTTAATAGTAATTTACTTTTGGTTTTTTAAGAAGACCACGTAATAATAATTTTTTATCTAAAGCATCTTGTTCTGCTTTTAATAATTTATGTTTTTCTTCCAGTTCTGCCTTTCTTAAGTTGGTATGTTTTACTAAAGCATTATCAACTATAGTTTCTATATCATTGAGAGATATTTTTTGTTCAGGGACAGGCGCTTTTAAAATGAGATCTGCTCGTTCACTTCTCATTTTTTCTTTTTGTTCTTTTAATTCTTGTTTTTCTTTTTTAATTCTAATTTTATCATCTTCTTTTATTTTTTTTTCTGCTGCTTTAATTTTTGCTTTTTGTTTTCTTGATTCCATTGCTTTGACTCGAATCTTTTCTAAATGTTCCAATTGTTTTTTAGAACGTTCTTTTTTTACAGGTTCAACTTTTTTAATAGGAATTGGAGGCGGTGGCAATTCATGTTCTTCATCACTACTTTCTTCTTCTTCGTCCATTTTAAATATCTCATTCGCAGGTTTTTGCACTATCTCTTCTTCCTCTTCAGATTCAATTTCAGGTTCAACAGGAACTTCTATAACTTCCTTGATTTCAGGAATTTTAGGAAACTTATTCATATATATAAACTAATATTTTTTTTTTATATATTTCTTTTTCTTTTTTACTTTCTTTTTCATTATAACATATATGAATATTTTTATTCCTAAAGATTTATTTATACTCGTCGTTGTCTTAAATGTAATACAAGAGTTGTTTCATCTACATCTGTCACTTCTTTTCCTGATTTATCTACGAGTTGGAAATCTAATTTATTGACTTGAATGAGTGCTGGATTATTTAGAGCAACATAAAGTTTTTCATTTTCATTATAATTGTAAATAGGATATTGTTCTCCTGCCTGATTTTCTGTATAATCATACTTATTAATAACACTAATGAGTTTATCAGTATCAGCACTATTGAGAGATCCAAAAGTAGATCTATTAGGTAAATTACGAAGACGAATGTAAATACCTTTGAGAAATGGACTTGCTGCGTCTCCTAAATCAGATACAAAATGACCTGTGAGATTACCCACACCAGCAGCAGGTTGAGTAAATACAATAACAGATTTGTTAGAACCCACAGCGTTTTCTACATTAGGATTGATAGCACCTTGATTTGGTGGTACTTGAAGCATATTTGTGGAAGGATTATCACCTAAACCAATCGCAAGAGTTCCAGATGCACTTGTATCTCCATTTGTAATAAAATTACCTACAACTGTATCATAGGGAATTACAATGGGATTTTTACCAGCAACTAAACCATCAACTCTCACATAATAAGGTTGGGTTTCTTGGAACTCAGCATTTAAATTATAAATAGCATTAGGAATTAACCCACCTACTCCTACATATCTATCAAAATCGTTGTAATTTTTGCCTAGATACGTTACTTTCTTTTGTTCACCAGTTTCTATAGGAGTAAATAATGCTTTCATGGTATCATTTTCGCCAGTTAGACATCCATATGGTTGAAGAGGATATACGTCGTCATTCATAGGTCCTTCTACATCAGTCATTGCTGCTTCAGGAGTTTCGCCAGATTGTACCACTACATTATTGACTTTGAATGATACTTTATTACTTGCTAGTACAATTTCAAGAACAACAGATGCGGTCCCCACAGGTGCAATTATTTGGTTTGCTGTACCATTGATACCTCCAGCGTCTACCCAATCAGCAGAACCAGCGTCAAGTTGGGCAGAATAAGGTACATTTTTATTTGTGTTGGTGATAGGATCGCCAGTGGCAATTACCACAGGTTCTGAAATACCATTCGAATTTAATTCAAACTTTACTATATCCATACAAGGAGGACCTCTGGCAGAACCAGTCGCACTTGTTTTACCACGAATTACAAACATATATTCACCAATACAATCACGTTTTAATCCAAATGTTGTAGTTAAATCTCTAAAATGAACCCCGGGGTTGAGTGTGGGTTCACCATAGACTGCTTGAAAATCTTGACCAGTTATAATTCGTTTAATACCACACGCCATTGTATGAGATCTTGGACGACTAGGATAGGGTACTCCAGCAGAAAATGCACTTACAGGAGCGTTGAGAGTGTCAAATGTAATATGACCTATATTATGAATACCATTCATTTCAGAAGTCCACGTCGCACCTTGTCCAGCAACTGATCCTGTTCCTGCGTTTTTTGTAACTACTCCAGAAGCAGCAGCGGTACATTGTTCCGAAACAAAAAATTCAGGGTTTAGTGGTTCGTCGCCAGAGTTGCCAGGGTTTAATACTACATCAAAATTAATTTGTTTTTTTCCTAGTGCTGTAAGTGTAAGATTGGATTCAAACGCTCCTTGAAGTGCTGGTGTACTTGAAAGCGATAATACTTTTGCTAAATCTTTACCAAAGTCTTGAATCTCTGCGTATCTTTTTTGTGGTACATAACTTAGTAGAGGAAAGTGTGTGGGATAAGGCGGACGCTCAGCGCCTGAGTAATCTCCTTCATTCTCTCCATATAACATTCTTACATTATAATTATTACCATTTTGCGATGAACCATTTAAATCAAACGCTTCACGATTTTGTACTCTGAATTGTGCAGAATGTAATGCGATTTCACTATCCGCAGGAACGTCAAGTAAATTATTAAAATAATTGCTAAATGAACTTCCTTTTTGAAAAGTCTGTTTTCCTTGAGAAACATTTTGTAGACGTTCTTGATTACTCGAAACCTGAATTAAACTCATATATACTTAACTTAGAAAAAAATAAGTTTTTTTTCTTCTAACCCTATAATATATGCCTCTACCAAAGAAACATGCGACCCTTGATGTGGTCAAAAAAATGAAAAGAGTAAAAGACGATGGTAATGTTCTTGAACAAAAGGATTTTATTCCTATGGTTCTTACTACTGAAATGAAATTGAATAAAAAGAAAAAAGATAATATGAAAATGAATGATATATTTGTTACAGAGAGAAATGATAAATTAAGTCCTATTACAAAACCTTCTCCATTAAAAAAAAATAATATGAATGCTTACCAATATACAGACAAACCTATTCAAATGGCATCTATAAATGATTTCAGAAATTAACTTAAACACAACTCTTTCTATATGTTAGAATGGGGCAACACGAAGCGAATAAAAGATATCGCACTGTTCACCGATTAAAATATAATAAAGCATCTCTTAGACGATACCACTTTCGACAAATCTGTAAAGAATTTCGAAACATTCTTATTGATGAATATTGTTAAACAATCATAGATATTTATAAAATTATTATTTGATTTTATAAATATTCAAATACTTTAGGAATTTTAGGATAACTTAAAATATAATAAAGTAAAATGGTATAAATATAATCTTTTGTATTATATAAGAATGATTTATCAAGAAACTGTAGACCTTAACCTTCTTAAACAATTAATTAATTGTAACCTACTTACACGTGAAGAGAGAAGAATGTTAAAAAAATATACATCACTAAAGGACGAGTCAGATAAATTTACTGTTTCATACGAACAAAAATTAGAAAATATTGGGCGTTTCTTTGCTTTACACGGATTATCATTACAATCCTTTTCAAAAAAAATTAGACATACATTAGTTCATAAATCACACATAGATATTGATATCATCAATTGCCATCCTGTACTCCTCCTCCAATATTGTAAAAAACAAAATATCAAATGCAAATATTTGTCAGAATATGTAAAAAATCGTGATACCATACTCACAAATATGATGGACGCTTACCATACGCAGCGAAAAATCATTAAAGAGTTATTTATTTCTGTTATGTATTTAGGTAAGGTTGATACATACCTCTATAGACACAAATTAAAATGTGATCCAAACGCAGATGTTTCATTTATTCATTTATTCCAAAAAGAAATGAATGATATATCAAAAATCATTGTTGAGAGAAATCCTGCACTTTATAAAACTATGATTGATTTCCCTAAACCCAATAAAGACCCTGTCTCTAGAACTATGTCTTATTTACTAGCAATTGTAGAAAATAATATTATTCAACACGCCTGTGATTTTCTAACCAAAAAAGATTTTAAAGTTGAAACTCTTTGTTTTGATGGTGTCCTTGTACTTAAAAAAGATGTACCAAAAAATCTTTTAGAAAACATGTCCTCGTATTGTAAAAAAAATACTAAATACGATGTTCAATTTGATTTTAAAGAAATGAATGAAATCATTGATATTCATACAGAACAACCTTATACGATGAAAGATGATTATATGGATATTCCTTATATATGTGACATTAAACATAGTAAAGATTTAAAATATATGCAAATTCCTAAAATTGAAAACCCTACGAAAGAACAACAAGAAGTGATTAAAGATACAATTTCGTATAACGCCACACTTGAAAAGCAAAGTGAGTTTGATAATAAAATGGATTATTTTGAAGATTATCACGCAAAGGTAATGAATCCTTCATCCATTCTTACTTTAGGTGGTTCTACATTTAGAATGTCTAGTTATAAAGATTTTTGTAATAATTATCGTAATGTAAAAGTTGGTAATATTCCATTTACAAAAATGTGGGAAGAGTGTGCTGATAATAGAACATATGAAAATATTGATTTTCTACCCTATCCTATTGAATGTCCTAAACATACATTTAATACATTTACTGGTTTAGAAGGTGTTAAAAAAATATCGAATGGGGCAAATACTGATTGGTTCAGAAACCACTTATTTATTCTTTGTGGAAAAGATCAGGCAGGAACTGAATATATGATGGACTACCTCGCTCATATGGTTCAGAAACCTGGCGAATTACCTCGTGTTGCGTGTGTGTTTCGTTCTGTTGAAGGAGCAGGAAAAAATTGTTTCTTTGAATCATTTGGTAAAGAGGTTCTGGGAAAACAATATATTTTACAAACTGCAGATCCTGAGGATGTGATTGGGAGATTTAATCTTAATCAAAATAAACTAATGGTGATTATGGACGAGGCACAAGGAAAAGATACATTCGCCTCAAGTGAGAAAATTAAGAATCTTATAACTGCTATTGATTTAAAATGGGAATCTAAAGGAGTGAATTGTGTTACACTTAAAAATCTTGGAAGATATATATTTTTTTCAAATAATGATACTCCTGTTAAGATTGGTAATACAGATCGTCGTTTTATTATGTTTGAATGTTCTGACGATGTAGCAAACAATCACGAATATTTTACTAAACTTGTATCTAATTTTAAAGAACAAAGCAGAGAGATTTATAATATGTTAATGGAAAGAGATATATCTAAATGGAATCCTATTGCGGATCGTGTGAAAACAAGTGTATACGAGGAAGTACAGAGTGCGACAATCCCACCACTCGCCAAATTTTTAGAACACATGAACTATAAAAATAATGATTCTAATGATTATAATGGCGACGATATGTCAGAATTTACTGGTGAAGGATTTTATAAACTATATTCTTCCTATTTGAAAGAAAATGGGTTCAAATTTGATATAACTAATCAAAAATTTGGTCGTGAAATCAATAAATATGAAGGAATTGTGAAGAAAAAGACAAGAATTGGAGTAAAATATACAATAAATTATGAAATTTTAGTGAAATATTTAGTAAAAATGTCATATATTGAAGACGATTTTGACGATTATGAAGTGATATAGGTCCTCCCCGCCAGTTTATCCACCACACAACGAATATCCACCACCATATCCATCACCACTACATAACTATATATATTATATATATTTTATTACTATTATGTATTAATAATTTATAATAATAATATATATATATAAGAGCATAATTATAGTGTGGTGGATGTGGTGGATGTGGTGGATATATTTTACTTAGTAAAAATAAAAATAATTATATGAAAGTATATTTGTATATGAAGTAAAATCATATCCATCATCCAAAACTCATTCACATATCCACCACATAAAAATAGAAAGATAGTAAACAATATAGAAAAATAATAATACGGTAAATTATAACGCAAAAACACTTAAAAAGATTACCGTATGTTTTATTATAAAAAATGGATAATCAATTAATTCATAATATTCCATTATCAATTATTCTTCATCAAATTTGTAGAACTTGTAAAAAAGAGAAGCATATTCATCAATTCAACAAAGTCAATTTAAATGATCAACAAATCACAAAAACTTGTTCTGAATGTATTAAAAAAAGACAAAAATACAAATGTGAACATAATAAAAGAAAGGGTGAATGTAAGTATTGTGGGGGGTCTGAGATCTGTGAGCATAAAATTTTAAAAAGACATTGTAAAGAATGCAAAGGAAGTGGTATCTGCGAACATAATAGATGTCGTTATACTTGTAGAGAATGTGGTGGTAGTCAGTTATGTGAACATAAAAAAGATAAGAGACATTGTAAAATTTGTTCTCCTAATGTTTATAAAATTAGTTTAATTCGTGATAAATTAAAACGCATTTTAAAAAAAAAAAATCCAGATGATACAAAAATTATTGAATTTTTAGGATGTACAGAAAAATATTTTAAACATTTTTTCAATTCTAAAAAAACAGATGAAAATAAAAAATATCAAATTGACCATATTAAACCTTGTTGTAAATTTAATTTAGATGATGAAGATGAATACAATAGTTGTTGTCATTATAGTAATATTCAACCATTAACACAAGAAGAAAATGCAACAAAAAGTAATACATGGAATGACGTTGACGAGCAATTTTGGAAGGAACATATTCATATGAAAGATTATCATAATTTATATATTCCAGAGTGTACCCTGCTATTTTTTAATGATTAATATATAATTTATGGTTTCAATCCTTACCATAAAATAATATATAAAAAATATGATAATTCTTATGATAGGTATATCATCATTTTTAGTAAAATCTTATAATTCAAATACTTTCACAATAATTCTCTCTTCACTATAAAAATATTCTTCAATCAATATATTGTTTTTTTAAAAGAAGAATTGTATATATAGATTCTATTCATTTTATAAAACAAAGAGAGAATTATTGATAACTTAGATTTAATATATTAATGTAAGGGGTATAAAGAGTTTGCGTTATTGTATATTATAATGGATCTAATCAAACTAAAAGCAGTTCTCCTTAATAAATGTGTGGAAGAAGCGTTTAATTATGCAAATATGGGACCTCAGGACGGGGAAGACCACTGGTATGAGAAAAATATGAAAAAAGAGTTCAAAGAGGTGTGTGATGCTGTAAGAGAGAACCAAGAACACGGGGACAATTATCAACTAGCAAAACTAAAAACAGGAGTAGGTGGACCAGCAGCAGCAGCGTACGAGGCGGTGTGTAAACTTATTGATGGTAAAACATATTATGAGAATCAAGACGTAGAAAACTCAGGAGAACGTGATCGTGTTGGGCGTTTTTATCTTCTTCCAGATATGATTGAACCTATTTTTTGTCCGCTTATTTATCATATGATTCGTGACCCTAAACAAATTAAAACTACAAAATGTGAATGTGATAAAATCGAAGAACAACTGGTTCTTCATAGACTTTACGACCAACAGGAAAATTGTTGTGATATGATTGATGAAGAGTTGATTAGTGGAGTAGAATGTGATGTTCATCGTGAAATTATGCAGACTAAATTTGAAATGGTTTCTGAAACCTATGAAGAGTTACCATTTCAAATTCAAAAGGTAATGTACAATTTTGAACATCTTGTTGATGAAGAGATGGAGGAAGAAGGGGAAATTATCTTTAGTGAAACATTTACAGATAAAGATGGAAATGAATGTAAAGGAGAGATTATTAAATTTTATACATTTGGTCCTAATATTGATTCAGTAACTAGAATTACAAAAGAGGAGTGTATGAATAAGAAAAGAAAACTTTAAGAATAAAATATATAGTAATATATATGGAATTAAAATTTTGCGAATTATGTAGTATAGAAATAAAAAACCCACAAAACACAATTTGTTTTACTTGTTTTGAAATACTTATGGAAGAATGTTTTCCTACTTTAGAAGAACCAGAAGAAGAACCAGAGAAAAAAAAGAGAAAAAGAACTTAAAGATAAATTATTCAATTACTTATGTGAAAACATCATTGCTACCTTAGCATAGTCGGTTAATGCGCTCCGCTGTTACAATTATGCAGAAACGGAGAGATCGAAGGTTCGAATCCTTCAGGTAGCGAAAATTTATATTAGATATATTTTTAATATAAATTATTTTTTGAAGTATAAATAAAGATTTAGAATTATTATATTTATAGATATTATATGTCTGCTCTATTCAGTGCTTCCGAAATTCAACATCTTCCTCAGAGCGTTCTCTCTGTAAAATCTAAGAATGGTTTAAACGCCACATCTACCTCTGGTTCTGCGCCAGTTCTCGACTTTGATCTTCATGGATCGATTGGGTTCTATTCAGCGGCGGATGTAGTTCTTTCTTTTGACTTTGAATATACTTCAAGTGATGGTGTAGTATATAATCTTCGCCCCCAAAATAATATGGGTATGGGTGGTATGATTAATCAAATAAGTATATATTCTCTTCAAGATGGTGTACTACTTGAGGAAATTCAAGATGCGCATATTCTCAACGCTCTTCTTATGTCGCACAATAATGGAAGTGATCGTGATGTTCAAGATGGCACCTTTAAACGTATGACTGTAACTGAATGTTATACCAATGATTTTCAAGAAGTAAGTCCTTTTGTTTCTCCTAATGCCCAACCTGCAACCCCCACCGTTTCAAATGGAACACCTGTTTACCAATCGCAAAAAATTCAATTACCTATTCGTCTATCCAGTCTTCTTAATGCTGACCAAGTCATTCCTCTAGGCGCACTAGGTGGACTTCGTATTCGTATTCAACTTAATGCTCCAAGTGTATTCAATATGCTTCAAGGTGATGATGTAGATGGAAACGTCGTTGCTGCTCCTACCGCTTCAAATCTTTTCGAACTTGCTCCAGCAACAAACACTATGATTTTTGGTAATTATTTTATTTATCAAACAGTCAATAATGGTTTTGTAGGAACAGTAGGAGGAGTACCAGCAATTTCTAATATGTCTTCAGCAAATTATGCTAACCTTGCTGATCTTGTGGTTCAAATTCAAGCGCAACTTACCACTATGGGACAAGGTGTAACAGTAGCGGTAGATGCGGCACAACCTACTACACGAATTATTTTCACTAATGGAAATGCTGCTGATGTAACATTAGGTGGTGATTTTATTCAAAAAATGGTAACAGGGCAACAAGATGCGCCAGGCGCTGATTTAGTCATTCCTGCTGGAACTGCGAGTGATCCGAAGTTTGTATCGCCTCTTTTTGTAAGTGTCCCAGCGTTCATAGGAGGTGCATCTGCTCTTGCGACTCATCTCAATGATTCAATTTCCTCAGCACTAGGAAATGGTACAGATGATATTGTATTTACTGCTCCTGTATTTGATGCTTTAACAGAAGTATGGACTGGTACTGTAGATCAAACACGAGGTGGACTTGCTGCAATTGTTATCAGTGGAAGTATTACAAATGCTGATTCGTTATTCGAAGGAGGATTAACCATTCCTGCTGCTGCTGCTGGAACAACTGATGTTGTTATGACGACTGCTGGACGTGCGTCGTTAGATAACGAACTTATTCTTCTACACGATTCGTTCTATGTAAATAACCCTAAATCTCTTAACACCTGTCCTTTTAAAATTGGAACATCTCTTGAAGGGTTCAATACTGCTGGGGCAAGTCTAGGAGAAACTTCTGCGATTACAGCAATTACTGTTGTAGAAGAAGGTATTAAATTAACATTTGTTGGAGATGTACCTGTTGCGATTCGTAACAGTGCGACCAAAGTAACAATGAAAACTAAAATTGCTGACGAATCTGTAATTCAATACGCTATGAAAAATATTGCTCTAGAAGTTCCTGTTATCACTCCTCCTCCAAGTTACATTCTTGCTCTTCAAAAAGCGATGAATAGTGCTGAAGGGATGCGTCTTGACATGAAAGGGTATCAACTCGTACGATCGAATGTACAAAGTGGAACAACTCTTGCTTCTATGAATCTCCCATTTGTCGCCACACGTGCTAAAGGAATTGTAAGTATCCCTCACGTTGTGGGTGCTACCAGTTACAGTTCTCGTAATGTCGCAGGTAATCTTGATTTCCTAAAAATTAGTCAATACAATTATGAATACAAAGGAATTAAACATCCTGCTCGTTCGATTGATTGCAATAAAGCACGTCTAGGAAGTCTATCGCAAGAACTAATTGCTGAACAACATAAATCTTATGATTATTGTATGCCACACAAACTTCTCTCGTTTGATGGATACAAAAATCTTTACAAAGATAAAACATTCTTCTTAGGACGCAATCTTGCGATTCATAATACCACTTTCAACACAGTCAATACTAATCTTAATCTAACAGTAGAATCCACCTCTACTGATGGAGGTGCGGCGAACGCTTACAACGTGAATCATTATGTAAGTGCTATACATTCTATTGTAATGACCCCTGAAGGTTCGACACTTGAGAAATAATTGTAATAATAATATAAATTTATACTATATGCCAAAATTAATAAAAATTGTAAAATCAGATGTAAAAGGGAAAAAATTATCCGCCTACTTTGATGTAGGTGGAGGAAAAGAAAAAAAAGTAAATTTTGGAGATTCAAACGCCATAAGTGATTACACGACAGGCGCAAGTGTTGAAAAACGTGCATCATATCGTGCTAGGCATTCAAAAGGAAAAGGAAGTTTGTCTGCGCCTATGACACCTAAATCACTTTCCTACTACATTTTGTGGGGTGATAGTAGAAGTAAATCAGCAAATATAGCATCGTTCAAAAAACGATTTAAACTATGAAAAAACATTAATTATCAATAACTAAATAAAATTACAATATTTTTTTATTTAGTAATAGTATATGTCGTCTAATGTCCAAACTTCAGGAATGGGTAATGGAAAACAAAACTTTCGTATTCGTCCTTCGAATGCTCCTTCTGATGGTATCTTTGCTCACCAAGGACAACCAGTTCTCACTTTTGAACTACCTAATTCGAATGTTCTTCTCGATCCTTCTAAACTACGTCTGGTAGGTAAATACCGCATCAAAGCAGGAACACTCAACGAAATTCAAGTAGGAGACAAAGTTCGCATCGATCAGTACCTTGGTATTAATTCATGCTTTGAAAATGTTGCTTGGTCGTCTAAAATGAGTCGGTCTGTAATTGAAAAAGTAAATAACTACCCTAAACTTATTAACTCGATTCGTCCTGCTCTAAGCAGTACACAAAATTATCAATCGAATCTTCAAGTAGAATCTATCGCTACACAAAATCTTGATTTCTCTGATAACGCTTATGGCGTACCTGCGTTTGGGGCGGGTGGTGTTGCTGTAGGTGTAGATTTCTGTACCAGTATTTTTACTGGTCTTACTATGGCGAGTGGTAATCGTTTACCTCTTATGAAACTTGGTGGTCTAATGCTTTCAATTGATCTTGCACCTAACGAGGCGGTCTTCACATGCGATAACACTTCGTTAACCCCTCAATATGAACTATATGAACTTTCGCTTACAGGTGAGTACCTTGTACCAAGTGCTGAAGAACGTAGTGCTATTGCTGGTATGGATTCAGGGGAACTTGAAATGAATACATTTACTTCTCTCTTCAGTATCTTACAATCTTCTCAACATAATAGTGTATTTAATTTAGGACTTCGTGAACTCGTCAGTGTATATTTCTCGTTTGTACCTGCGAATTACATTAATAATTACTCTAATAATCAGTATCAATGTCTACGTATCTCTAGTGATGTGACTGGCGGCGCTGCAACAAGTAAACAAATAACCAAAGTCAATTTCCTTCGCAATGGCGCACAAATGCCATTTCTCTATGATCTTGATGTTCTTGATAATTCGAATGAGGCGCAACTCCAGCGTTACTATTTAATGTCGCTAAAAAAACTAACTGATATTAGTCGTACTGCGATTGATTCCAATATTAATGACGTACGCACAGCGATAGGATCCACTGGTTTCACACAAACTTCTGCTAATCAACTTGACGTTCTTAACAAAGAGAATTACGTTCTTGGAATCCCGTATGATTTACTTGGAAATTATTCAGGTGCTGATTTCTCCAACCAACCATTAACAATTGTAATTGATTCTGATCTAAGTGATGCCAGTCCTAACGCCTTATACCTATTCACTCTTGCTAAAACGATGGTAAGTTACAGTCCATCTGGAATAAGTGTTCGTTCGTAAATATAGAGTTTGAAGAAAATTGTATGAAAATAATCTATATAATAATATATATGGAATTACCTTCAGAATTAAGATTTGAAAATATGAGTGACCCTCATTCTGCGACACTCCACACTACAAAAACTCAACCTGTTTCGTTCAGTCAGTCGCAAGTACGTTTTGAAGTCCCTCGCCAAGGAATTCTTAACTCGACTGCAATTGTTGAATGGTCGTTTAAAACTAAAAATTCGATACAAGGACACAATTTCCCACTTGGTATTGGATGTTTAGCAAATATTGAACGTGCTGTTTTATCCACACAAAGTGGTCGTGTTATAATGGATAACCGAAATTTTGCAGAAAAACAAGTATGTGAAGAAGTATTTCGTGATGCTGAATACTCGCATTTCCTCGCCAGATATTTAAATCTTTCGAATGCCACTTTTGCCTACACAGGACCAAGAGAATCGACTGGTTCCAATGCGTGTATTCGTTTCAGTGGTGAACCTAAAGATGTTATTGGTGTTGCTGCGCCTTATGGTCGCCGTTGGTCCACACCTAAAATTATTAATTTAGGTGGTCTTGATTCCCCAAGTGGAACAAATCATGAAACCCCTGCTGCTATTCAACAAGTTCGTGTATCTCTTCAACAATTATTTCCTTTCCTTTATGGTGTTCAACTTCCTGTAAATATTATGGAACAACTTTACATTGATATTTATTGGAAACAAGATGACGCTTTAGGAAAAGTAGTTGTAAAAAGAGGAACTGAAGTATATGTTCACGAAGCAGGAACTGTACGCCAAGAAGATTGTTTCCTTCTTTCAGACCATATTGTGTACGATGATCCTGCGGTTATGGACAAAATCTCTGCGCAACAAGAGGCGCAAGGTGGTCTTTCGTTCTCGTACAAAGATTATGTAGTACAAACTATTTCTTCTGCTGCTCCTGCTGATGTGACCATTCAACAATATGAACGTGAACTAGGATGCTCGAATTACAAACTCACAGACCTTCGTAATATTGAACTAAAATCTACTGCTGGATCTCCACTTGAACTTCTAGGGCGTTATTACTCGGATGGTGATAATCTTCGTTCGCTTCAACTTTCGCTCAATGATGCTAATTTTAATCCTGATAATAATAACACACAAATGGAAAATTACAATTCGCTTTCTGAACTCTATGATGTAAAACCATACATTCCTCGTCCTATGTACGCTAACTCTAATGGTGAAGATGATGGTCCTGTACCTAATGGTCTTCAAGTCCTTGCTCTAGGCGGACAACTTTTCAATGGTAAAAATCAACTTCGTAATGTTGCTGGTAAACTCAATATCCTTGGTTACAATCTTCAAGATGATGCAGGTCGCCCTTTCCAAATGGGAAACACACCTGTACGACTTTTCTACAAAAAAACTCAAGGCGGTATTGGCGCATACCAACCCCAAGAAACCATTACTGAAGGTTCGCTTCAATATTATTTCATAGGATACATGCGTTCGTTCCAAGTTGCGCCCAGTGGACGAGTTGTAGTTTCTGAATATGATTAATTGAATAATTATTATATAATATTATATTTACAAATATTATATAATGGAATACGCTGACGAACTAGTCATTGAAGCGAGTGTGAAACAATCTCAAGTAGGAAATGGAACCAGTGCTTGGACGACTACTACGCCATCCATCATTTTAAATGAAGGAGATGTTATAAAAACCATAGGTTCTTGGGTATCTGTTCCCAATAGTGGGGAAAATTCTATAGAAATATTTGATAAGAATGATTCAAATAATGATACAGTAGACGCTTCATTTAAATTTTCATATTATAAAACAATGGATACAAAAAATGTAGTTGCATTTCCATATCATTCTATGAAATTAACAAGTGAAGATACAGATGACCTAGGGTATGGGTATACAATAACACTTCCTCGTGGAGAAGACGTGGGTACAACACCTACAATTACGCATTATTCGAATGTACCACAAATACAATCTTTTCCATCCAATAGTTTAAAAAATATTACAGAGGCGTGTTTGTATGATGATATCTTACATACGCCAAATAGTGATAAATATGAAACAGGAACTTATAAAGATTTTATGATTAATTCTCTCTTGAACCAAGGAATAAGAGACATTTGTAATACAGGTAATCGTTATACACTTATGTATAAAACTTCTACTGGTAGATATGATTTTGTTCAAAGAGAGATTAATTTAAAAATACCAAAAGGTTTCTATACTCCTGATTCTTTAGCAAGTTTCATAAGTGAAGAAATGAATCAAGTATATTTCAATGATGTTGTGAATGGATTGAATGAAACAATGAGTAACAATGGGAGATACTTCGTGGGTATGACGCCAGTGGCGATTCCACAACTCAATAATACAAATGGTAAAGATGATACATTAGAAATAGGTTTAGTATCACACACCCCAGGCGCAGGTACAAATCCAATAAAATATGGGTGTGGTCTATTAAAAAACATTTCAGGAAAAACAACATTAATTGCTAGTCAGTATTTAAATAATGTGACTTATATGCGATACCGCTTTGAACCATCTACTGCTCAAGACAGAGAAGACTTTGAATACATGCGATTAATGGTAAATGAATATTGTGATAAAAATTCTGGGTGGTATCAAAAAACAGGACAGACTTATGCGGATACAGAACTTGCTGGTTATACATTTCATTTATATAATGCGATATACGATGGGAATGGTATCAATCAATATATATTTGTAAATACAACAAATCCTTATGACGATGGACGAATTACCTTCGATGAAGATTATTTTTATTTTAGTACAACACGAGATAATGCGGATGATAAAACTGGAGAAACAGATGTAACTGCTTTATTAATAGGTAATGCTCCTGTGGATTACAATAATCTTACACCTTTGAATGAATTTAATATTGTATCGCCTATAGGAATGCCTGTTTATGTGGGAACAAAAGAAAAAATAACAATGAATGGAAATACTGCCTATACTTGTGGGAAATCTGCGTTCAATTGGTTTGCTTACAGAAACCCTGTACGACCTACTGATAATAATTTAACAGAAGTTACAGAAAGCGCTATATTAGATTACGAACACGGGAATAAATATAATGGTTGTACGAATGGTAATTATAATCGCTGGTCGTTACGAAATGATGAAGAACCACCTGCATTTTCTGATCCAGATGATATTAATTTACAACCTATATTAAGAAAGTATCCTAATTTTATGAAGTATGGAATGGAACTTGGCGTTCCAAGTGTGAATGTTGCGAGTGGTTCTATTGATACACAACCTATATATCCTGTTGAAATGAATTTAACATTAACCACTCTAAATCCTGCGGTTGACGACCAAACTGGTAAGGTAGTCGTGGAAAATGCTTTTACAATTAATAGAATCTCTCAATGGTATAATTTTATACAAGCACAAGTAGATGATGGATTGATAGATGTAACACAAGGTTTAGCATATTCTCATTTTATGTTAGAAACATTTGTAACTCCATTAGGAAATAATGAACCCAAATCTACATTAGGAAGTGATAAGTATTTAAGAAACAGACCAAGAGGAATGATAATATCATTTGATTATGAAACATTTATAAATAAAACAATTACAACTAATTTTTACTGGGGGTTTCCTAATAATGAATTCATGACCATTCCATTAGTATCTTTTGTAAAAGAAAAATATTTCCAATCATTTGGACAACAGACACAAGGATTAAAAGATTATGATTATGTAGATAGTGTAGAATTCGCAGCAGAACCTTTATTAAGAATTAATGCGAATGCAACTTCATTATCACAAATAAAAACTGGATATGGTGGAACAATTGTTTTTGGATTTGGTTATTCACATTTAAAAACTGGTTGGAGAAATTTCACATCAATGCTCTGCTCGTATGAGATGGATACGCAAGATAAAACAAATGTAATGTTCTGTGGTTCAAGTAGAAGTGATTCAACCTACAATAATAGATTATTCATAGGTGCCAGAACACCAGAATTAAATTATGATACAACAAGTCAAAAGTTTTATTGGAATATGTTTTACACTCCACAACAATTATTTAATGAATATAATCAAGGAATTCAAACTGCTCAACCTTCACTTCAACCAAGTGTTCAAGAACCATTCACTAATCTTATGGGATTACCTGCTCCTAATTATTCTGTAGATGATAGTGATGTATATTCAGCATCGTATCCACTTAATGATAATCAAGGAGTTGATATTATTCAATATAACAAAAAGAAACAAAATTTATATAACGATGGATTAATTATATTAGGACCTGAAATAACGAAACATAAAAATTTACTAAATTCTGATTCTGCTATGAGTGGGTATATTACAGGAAATCAATATAAATATGTATTTCCAGTGGATAATGATTATACAACACGAATGTTTTGTTTTGATCAAGATTGTAGATATAATACTTTTGATGGGGGTACAATTACAAATACACATACAACAACTGCACAGAATTTCAATCGTCCACCAGATGATGTACAAACAGACTATGATACAGATCCTTTTTTAGATACATTATTAGTATCCTATGGATGGGGTTCGTTTCCAAGTGATCTTGGTTTTATTGAAAGAAAATATGAAGCAGGAACAATACGTCCTGATTCTGAACTCATATACGACACAATGTGTGGGGTTCAAGTGTATGATTTTGGAGATTATAATCGTACCAATTGGGAAACATCTCTATGGAAAACATTAGGATTTGAATTAACTGATATGATGCCCACACCCTTTCAATATTGTAATCAATTGAGAAATTTTACAAGTAATTTTTTAACAGAAATAACATTGAAAACATCATCGTATCCCATGAGAACAGATGGAGATTTATTAACAAGTGGTTTTATTTCCATTACACAAAATGTTTTAGGAGCATTAAATTATACCATACAAATGCCAAATACTAGTTTTATTAATGAAGGAGGATTAGTAGGAGTCAATAATTTATCAGAAAAGATTATATCTTATATTGGAACTAATCCAATAAATGATCACACACAACCAGCGCAAGTGGATTTAACAACAGGAACAGTCATAGGTGAATCTTCTAATGGTGCGAGTTTATTCAACGGACAATTGAATGAAAATCCATTTTTTATTGAAGTGAGTTCAACAGATTATGGAACAAAAATATTTTCAAGTGGATTTTCCAGTAAATTAGATAAACCATTCTTTTTGGTGAGATGTTCTGTTGTAGATGATAACTATAAGTATTTGAATAATGCTACTTCTCAAACAATTATGCCTGTTGTGGCGATTGCATCAAAACAATATGGACAATCAGATTATTTTTATAGTGACGATATAAGTAATTTAACATATACCAATCATAGAAAACGTGTAGTCAATGAGTTTAAAGTATCTATAACCAATCCTGATGGATCACTTGCGAATACATTAGGTGATGATTCTACTGTATTTTTTAAAATCATACGAAGAACAAAAGAACCTGAAGATGTAGTAATAGAACAAGATCCTGCTATTTTTGAAGACATTGAACGTGTAGAATCTCTCTTGAATAATAAACAAACTAAAATATACAAAGATGAAATAGATGACTTCTTAAGTGGAGGAATTTAATTTACACAAATTAGAATTTTGATGACGCCATAGTGAATTCCTTCTGTCTTGATAAATAAACTTACCACATCTACTACACGTTTCCCCTTTATCATCATCAGGTGTCCACGAATCACGTGTACCTGTTCTTATTAATATTCGTTCATATCCTGAACCTGTTATAAAATATCTTTTCCAGTTAATGAAATTATCATTCCACCATTGCCCAGTCGAAGACTGTTTATTCCACTCAATTTGTTTATTACGCCATTCATAATTTTCTGAATATCGTTCCATCTAAATATAATATATTGTTATATTTAGGTAATCTAAATAAAATAATATATGTAATATATATAATGAATTTTGACAACTATATTTCTCATACAAATCTCTCTACTTCAACAAAGAAGACCTATTCTTTAAATTATAAAAATCATTTAGAACAATTTGAGAATGCAAATAAACTTATAACAAAAGAATCTATTGATATGATTGTTGAATATATAGCAACATTAGAAAAAAGTAATAATACGAAAATGATGTTAATTGCTATTCTTATAAATTTAATGTCCTTTAATGGATATGATACAAGAGAGATTAAAATCATACAAAGTGCTATGTTTGAAACCAAAAAGAAAGATACAATCATTAGGAAAAATGAGAAAGAACATGTATTGCCTTCTTTAAAAGTAATTGAAACATACAATAAATCTCTCTTGAAACAAGAAAACTATAGAGAATATATTATTAACTTTATTTTATTAAATTACAATGTAAGAAACCAAGACCTAGATCTTGAAATTGTATTTAAGAAAAAAGATGTAGATAATGAAAATAATTTCCTACTTGTTCGTGCTACAGATGTTGTTTATATTCGTAATAAATATAAAACCTTTTCTAATTATGGAAAAAAAATATTTAAAATTCGTAGTCGTCCATTCACTCGTGCGTGTCAGAGATTCGTGGAGAGTGGTGATACTAAAATATTAACAAAAAATTCGAATTTAACACAAGAGATATCAAAATATACATATAATGGTCTTTCAGAAAGTGATTATTTAAAAATTGTAATACATTCAATTGACTTCAATAAAGACCTACGTAAATTAGATAAAATAGGAGAAAGACGTGGAACTTCAACTGCTGTTTTAATTTCAGAATATTCAATTAAAGTTAAGTAATTAATCCTTCTTTTTGCATTGATTGAAATAAACAATCTTTAATTCTTTCACCTCTTCTTTTATTACTTTTTTTGTTATATTCCTCCACTTTTTTAGGATTCATCTTTCGCCAGTGTCGTTGTCTATGTCTATTCATAAATTTTTTGCCTTTTGTTTGAATGTCTTTTAGTAGTTGTTCATCCATTGTTGATATATAATATAATGTATAATGTATATCAATTTATTTTTTAAATTTGTTTTTTGTTGATGTATTTATTTTATTCGTAAGTTTAGGATATTTTCCCATATATCTATGTAAATATTCATCTACATCATCTTTTCCTAATAATTTTTTTAGTTCTTCTTGATATAAATATAAATTATGTTTCGAAGATAATTCATGATCTATTGATTTTAATCTTAACCCACAAACACATTTAGCATTGTTAGCGTGATACTTCTCAAGCATTTTTGCATTTCTTTGGTCTTTGTTTTTTTGATGATATTTATAATGAGTTTCATAATTATAAGTATTTTTTTTTTCTTCTTTTTTATTTTCCATTATAATAGCAATATATTTTATTTTTAAGCATTTTAACGAAAAAATATTTATACGACTTTTTCCTAAAGATATTAACAAAAAATTGGGTTTCCCCTTTTTTTTGTTTTTTATAATATATTCCTTTAGTTATTTAATTCTTTTATTACAAATTCATAAAGTGCTTTGTGTTCTCTCAAGTGTTTATTATAAGTCATTTTTTCTACAAGATGCTCTTTGTGTTTTAGGTGGTATAATTTATTATAAATACGTATCTGCTCTTGTGTCCTCTGTCTCATTTTCTTTGTACCATCCTTATAGTCTTTTTTCATACGTTCAGAACAAGTATTACACGTATTCCATTCTTTACCACGTCTGTCGAATTCAATAATTTTCCTCCTATTTTTGCAGTGGTTACAAATTTTTTCTCCTTTTTTTACTACAGCAGGAACAAATGTTTTAGGAGGACGACCCACTTTCTTTTTTTCTTTTTTTTGTTTTTTTGCTTTTTCTTGTTTTTCTTTTTTTTCTTGTTTTTCTTTTTCTTTTAGTGGAATACAACCCCACTCTTTCATTAACTCCCACGTAGCAAGTTTTTTACACCTAATAGTATCGTAATGGCGCTCAATATCACGTTTATTGAATATAAGTCGTGATGAAAAACATTTTTCGCAAGTCCAGCGTTTAGACATTTTTTCTTGTATTTTTATAAGTTCTTTCTTACGTGAGTCGTGCCATTCCATAAAGGAACAGCAGTCATTTCAATTTTTTTTTTATTAACGAATAGTAATTCCTATAATTCAATTAGGAAAGTCATCTTCCATTCTGCAGCAATCCGCACAATAACCTTCGTTTTCGTGTGCGTCATACAAACCTTGGCACTCTCCGCAACACCATACAGAACACGCTTCGCATTGGAAATGTACCAATTCCTGCGAGATACTTCCACAAGGACACAAATAAGTTTCATAGCAATCTTTGCAGAAATCGGAGTATATTAACTCTTCTACAGGTTCGTCTTTTGCCTTGTTTAATTGTTCTTCGCAGCACTCACACTCCCAAATTTCAGGTTTCGTAAATGACTTGATAAGGTGGAAAACTTCCTCTGGGAAATGAATAGACGCCATAGTTTTTTCTTCAATTAGTTCTTCTTCTTGTTGCTGGGGGGGACATATACTGATTTCAATAATCCATTTCAATTTTTTTTCAAACAGCACTAAATTGACGGATCATTGAAAAAAAT
>WLWG01000983.1_pt1 | contig 27675 bp, 16 predicted proteins | sample 6712871 | NCBI WGS metagenome assembly WLWG01 (sample SAMN12718693, study PRJNA515312) | sponge metagenome | isolation source: marine sponge | host: Mycale hentscheli | place: New Zealand: South Island, Marlborough, Capsize Point | collected 2003-05-01
AATCGGTGGAGTAACATTTTCTCTCAGTCTAATGGCAGTCTCACCCGCAAGCGTGGTGACGGGATCGATATTATACACATCTCTTCCAACTCTCTCCCAACTACCACCATCAGACTCTAGGACGAATAACTGATACGCATCGTTTACCCAAAGAGTACCTTCATCTAAATTTGTTGAGTCTGGTGCACTAGAAGCGATGATGACAGATGACCCACCAGTACCGTCTCCACTTACCTCTTCCCAGGCTCCAGAGTTAGAGACATAAAGCTTATTAGTGTTTGTGTCAAACCAGAACTGACCATCCTTTGTGGGGGCTGTAGGAGCAGTGTCATTAGCCGTCATGTCTGGCTTCTTAGCCACTGATGCTGTCAGGCTCGTGATGTCTGATGCGTTCTTATCAACCTTGACTTCTAATGCTACTAAATCACCTTCAAGTTTATTGACATCACCTTGAAGTGTGTTGATTGCAAGTGTGTTACCAGTAACATCATTATCGATGTTATCAATCGCGCCTACAAAGAAGATGTTAGCATCTTCCTGAGTGTTGATTGTGCTGACTGTATCAGGAGGATTACTTAGTCTTTCGTATATCTGAATAATCCTTTGTGGATTGGTTAGATCCAACTCATTGGTTTTTAGATACAGATTCTCATAACCAGCACCAGTAAACTTGAGTACCTGTCCAACTGCCTCTGTGCCAATCGTGACATCATTCAGATCGTCAAGAACTGCATCCAGACTGACTGTGACTGTACCCTTACCACCTAATAGAGTTGAGTTAACATCAATTCCATTACCTTCTACGATACTGGTGACATCACCACCAACACCAGAAACAAAGGTGGGAACCCAGGCATTACCGTTCCAGACAAGAACTTCACCACCGACAAGAGCGTTAGCGTCAATCTGAACATCATCCTGATCAACCAGACGAGCTGCACCACCACCAGGGCTGTTACCAAAGGTACCGTGTCCAATACCACTGACAATTGTGTTCTCAGTAATTGTATTAACTGTGTTAGACACAGACATAATCTGTCGTGTCAGAGCAGCAAACCTTGCCTCTGTGTATTGATCAATCGGTGTGATTTCTGTAAGATTCTCGTCTCTCTTGATTGCAGAGATAAACCTGTCTGTCAGATCGACAGTCGGATCCACAGCAACATTATTGTTATTGTGGAAACCAGACTCATCAAGATTAGAAATATCCTCAGCAATGTTATTGATGTACGAAAAATCTTGTGTAGCTTGCTTCCTCCTTTCAACACGATTCATCGCCTCTTGGATTGAGTCTGAAACAACAGGCTCTTCTACCACCTTCTTAGGTGTTGGCGTCACAACATCCATCTCTTCTAACAAAGAAGAAATTTCGGAACTGATATCACTAAAGTCTGTCATTTCCCAGTATTTTTAGTTATTTATTATTCTTCAAGGAGTGCGACTTTTGCCTTGAAGTCATCGAAGTCAGTTGACTCAGCGACAGTTTCCTTGAAAAGAGCGATAGACATACCACCAACAAGAGATTCTAACCACTCCTGTTCAGTGCCCTCAAATCCATTCCTGACTGCAACAGTGTAAGCAGACTCACCAGGACCACCCTGATCTCCTTGTTTTCCTTCCTTACCCTGGTCTCCGTCCTTTCCTGTCAGTCCTTGTAAACCTTGTACACCTTGAATACCCTGTATTCCTTGTCCTCCATCTTCACCCTGAAGTCCCTGAACACCTTGTCCCCCGTCCTTGCCGTCCTTTCCTGCAATTGAATTGAGACGGCCAGAGTTTACCCAACTTGTGACTGCCCAGAAATATACATCCTTTGTAGTGTCAACAATATATCCATCGCCATCTCCTGGTGAGTTGATGTTTCCTAATTCATTAGGAGAAGCAACACTACCTAAAATTCTTATTGACTGTCCAGGTACACCTGGATCACCTTGTCTTCCTTGACTACCATTAACACCATTGACACCTTGTACTCCCTGACCGCCTTGTTGCCCTTGGATGCCTTGGATTCCTTGTGGTCCTTGTGTACCAATCGGACCATCAGGACCTTCGGGTCCAATTGGACCGGGCGGACCTACAATTGATCCTGTATTCCAATATGTTAATTCATTCCAATATTTAACACCATCCCCCACTTTCATGAAGGTGGTGTCAGTTTCATATCCTTGTTCACCAGAGGCAAGTAATGGATTGTTAATTACCCACTCAGTCGATAAATCACGACGAATTTGTATTCTAACGTTAGCCATACCTTGCCTGGTTTTTAGTTATTTATCAGACAGATTGGAGTTGGCTGAAGTCCTTAATAAGGTAGTGAGCAGCGATACCAGCAGAGTGAACTGCATGAGTTGTATCGGTTGCCGAACCTACTTCAGTACTAGTTGCCAATCTCAAAGCACCTTTCTGAGTTTCAGTTGCATCCTTGATACTGTAAGTGACGTTATCGTTGACATCAACGGCAACTTCAATTGGGTCATCACCCAAGAAAGTATAAAGACTCAGGTTATCAACCTTAAGATCAAGAGCTGTAACACTGTCGCTCACAACCTTCAGTTGAGACGCATCAACAACTCTACCAGCAGTACCACTAGTAATTGCAGTGGAGTCAGCAAGTCTTACAACACCTACGTCAGTTGTGGTTGAGTTATCAACGGTGATAAGAGGAACGTCAGTTCCGTTCGTTACCTGAATAGGAGCATTGCCTGTTACTTCAGTAACTGTACCAACTTCAGCGCCAACAGCAATGCCGTCTAGCTTCTCTTTGTCGATGGCGGACATGATGCCCTTCTGACCACCAACGCCACTAGTTGCAGGAGCTACATCCTTAACACTGATTACTGGGTTGTTAGAGTCACTGGAATCAACCTCAACAGGATCAGTTCCTCTGACGCTGATAACGCCGACTCCAAAGAGTCCTGAAAGCAAGTCCCATTCGTGACCTACGGTGCCTTCATAAATGCAAAGGTCACCTACTGAACCAGTCGTGCCAGCGAGGTTAGCGAAAGAAGAGTCAAATACACCGCCTGGACTTACGATGTAAGCGTCACCAATTGAAGCAGCGGGAGCTGGATCGGCAGGATTGATTTGTCCAGCAAAGTTAATGGCGGGAGGAAGCGTTGCTTCCAAAACACCAGTTGATGGATCGATTGCGAGGTTTGCACCCACTCTAATTGCACCAAGTGCAGCAGCGGTTGCGATTGGAAGATCACCAGAGGAGATCGCCGAATTGATTGAGGAACTCAGTGTGCCGTAGTCAACACTCTTGACGGTTACGCCCTGTTGTACGACAAAGAGATCCGCCTGTTGTAAAGCCATTTGTTTAACGGATAGAAGTTAGTGTGTTCATGTCAAACCCATGTCTGACTGTTTGTCCGCCAACCTCTACGGTTATCGGAGCGTTGGATTTAAACTCAATGTTTGCGCCAACATTATTTAGATTGTCAACTTCCTTTTCTAAGATATCCACATCACCAAAGATGCTGAGGATAGCAGAGAGGAACCATTCGTTAGCGTCTGACTGGAATCCGATTCCATCAGTTGGTGGAAGATCAGTGATTCTGAGGTTTGAGAATGCAGTATTCACAAAAGACAACTTCAGGTTAGAAGTGTCAAAGTCACCCATCGGTGGACCTCCTGTTCCATCACCGGGATTATTATTGATGAATCCATTTCCTAAAGAGTTTCCACCATCAATAATAAAGTCTCCACCGTAATCAACATTGCTGCCAATTACTTCCCATTGAGATTGAACATAGATGTATGTGAGTTCTGAATCGGGATCGAACCAGAAATCGCCGTCACGTAGTGCAGACCCATCATCCCTCTTTTGAGGTTCTGTAGTCGAAACAATAACAATGCCACCAGCACCACCTGAACCACCAGGCAGACCAGCAACACTTGCTATTGTTTTTATGGGTCTGTAATAAGGCATTTCCTTTTATTACCTTTATGAGTTATTTATCAGGCGTCTGTTTCCTGATTCCTTATGATACCAAAGGCAGTTGAGACAAACGCTAAACCACTTGTTGCTTCAATAAACTGATTCTCCTCAGTTACAATCACCACACTAAAAACATACTTACCTTCTTCTAACTGATAAGTCTTATTGGAGTCCATCTCAATCGCATAATGCCCAGCAGTAGCATCAGGAATAGATGTATCAAAGAGAATTGCAGAAGACTTATAACCTTCCTCGTTAGCATCCAAAGCCTTTGAGTGCTTTGCTAGGGCTGCGTGGACAGTCGCTCCTGTAAGGTTGGCAGGACTAAAGTCTGGGTTAGCCATAAAGAATGACTGAAAGAAGTCACACCCAGCAGTTATCTCAATATTGACTTCATACTTGGTAGCCATTAGGGTAGGTCTCCCATAAACTTAATATTGATGGTTGATGTCTTTTCCCAACCAGGTGTTCCAGTTCCCATATCAATCATAATATAAAGCTGTCCGTCATCTGTATTAAACCAGAAGTCACCAAGCACGGCGTTATTAGGTGGATTGGGACCAGGATTACCACCTAAAGAATTATTTCTGACTGTTAGTCTTGTTGTCCACTTATAACCATCCCACTGATAGTTGATATCACTCGATGGAACTTTATAGATATCACCAACTGCTGGCGATGGTGGAAAGATAATCGGTAACGCCATTTTAGAACTTGATAAAGGAATACAATGGAGTGGAGCTCACATTAGGTACATTAAACTGTGATATTCCATCACCAGCACCAAAGGTAGTACCAATCACAGAGAATAAATCAGAATAAGTCGAACGACTAATCCTTCTACCATCACATCTTACATAGCCGTCAATGTCATCATCAAGAGCGTGGGTGATGACAGTTCCAATCGGAACGAAGTCCATAACACTCTGAAGTGTTGCGGGAGTCACTGCCTTTGTGTTGTCAAGTCCAGCTGCTACCTCTAATGGTGTTGCAACCTCTAGTGTGCTGACGTAGTTCTGAATGGCTTCCTTAAGAGCACCAGGACTTATCACAGTCCTCGTTCCTTCGCCACTGTTAACCTCAGACTGGGTTGCGAACCTTACGATGCCTTCAAGTTCGTTTGTGGCTTGTGGAACCTCTACGGCTTCTGTGGTGACTGTCTGTGTCGCTGTTGATACAAGCTTATCAAATGGTTGCCAACCAAGGAAGTCACTCTCATCAGAATAGATGTAACCACGGTTCTCGTTTCTGTTATACCAGATGTCACCTCTTACAGCACCAATAGGCTCTGTGTGACTAAAGAAGACATCAGGACGATCGCTTGCAGTCTTGTTGAAATCAATTGTGCTCTGAATAACATCTACCCAATCACCTTCGTTTTTAATATAAAGGCGCTTCTCAATCGTGTTATACCAGATGTCACCATTGACAGCATTGAACGGTGCTGTTCCAGAAGCAGATGTTGAAAGTGAGAGAGATGATGGAGTCGCTTCTACCCATTGCTCAGAACTTACATCTTTATAATAAACATAAAGATTGCCGTCAACTGAATCCCACCAGAGGAAACCAGGAATCCTGGTAGTTGGTGGAGTTGTTGAAATAATACAAGGCGGTTGAATGGCTGTTTCCCAGCCACCAACTTCACCATTGAAGACATACTTCAACCCAGATACTGGATCGATATACGGTTGTGAAGTATCTGTGGGGAAATTTAATGCCATTATTTGTTCAGCAGTTGTGTGAGAAGACTTTTAATCTCTCCGATTTCATTTTTTAACAGTTCAATCTCATCGCCTTGATGCATGCTACGATAGGCATTCTCTTTAGCGATACGGTATCTATCTCTATCAGAGCTGCCGCGATTAATAATCACACCTGATTGGTCGCTCTTATAGAGATTGTCGTGTCCTAGAACTTTCTTCATATTATTATTTATTCAGAACAGATAAGAATAAAGTCGTCAATCAGAGGTGCCTGGCAGGGATTCTCTGCTGTCATTACAATCTTAATTGAGATGCCATCAAACTTAGCCAGGTTCTGAGCTGAGTAGATCAGCGAAACCCATTCAGTTGAATCGATGTCAGTAGGATTGTAATTCGTATATTCTCTTGCGGCTATTCTTGCTGCTCCATCAGCAAGACCTGGAACTGGAACTGCATTCACTGTGTTCTTATTGTCAACCAAAGATTGCTCTGGATTGAAAGGAATCCAGTTCAAATCCGTGATGTCACCATCAAATCCAACTGCTTTTAGTTTATAATAACACTTGATGTCAGTCACATCATAGAAGACTGATGTGAGTTTGAGTTCAATTCCGTCACATTCATTCTCAAAGACGAATAACCTAGATGCCCACTTTGCGTAGGTAGAACCTTCTTGTTTGGTTTCATCCTTGTAGTATTCACCACCCTGAGATGAGGTGATTCCTGAAATTGCCTTGCCGTTAAGTGCTCCACTGATCTGGTCACTTAGTTCTGGTAAGGAACCCCTAACCATAACCTTATTGATACTTGGAAGTACTTTATCTACCACCATATTATTGTCACCAATATTAAATGATGGCTCAACAGTGACTCCACTAATATCGTCAGAGAAAGTGATGGTTCTCGTTACAGGACCGAAGATTGCGTCGTCTGGATCGGGTTTGTCAATAAGACTTCTTGTTACTGCTGCCGCAGTTCTTTGAATATCAAGTACTGGACTAATCTTTGGATCTTGAGTTGAGAGCGTGAAGTTCAATTGGAAACTTCTGTTGTCATTGAGGAGTCCATTACTGTTGTAAATTCCCTCATTGATATAATTCGCAACTTGCATGGGAGTGTCAAAATATGCGTCATAGAGTAGTTCAATTGGTGTTGGGTTTCCTCTCACATAAGCGTTCTCGCTATTGAAACCTGTAATCGCCTTTGCACCTGCTGTAACCACTTCCGCTTCAAACTGAGTGCCAGGTAAAACAACTGCACCAGTGTTAATGTTCGCAACTTCAAAGGGTCTACCCACTGACACTGCACAAAGCAATCCTCCCGCTCTCTGAGAGACAGTTGCTTCGGTTGCAGTCTCAAAATCAAAGTAATCGAAGTGTGCGTTTAAGACCCGATGTAAATCATTCAATTCGGCTGATGGAATGTTACCCGGATTTCCGTCAACACCCTCAAGTTCAAAATAATCACCTGGAAGCAGCCCGTGATTTCCGTAGTAAACTCTCACGATTTTTGGATTGTCTCCAAACTTATCACCACTACCCAAAGCAGAATTCGTTTCAATTGGATCTTTGTCAGTTAGTAGTTCAATGCCAATTGGTGTGTTCTGAAGATAAACTTTAGACTCATAGTTAGTCATAAAATTGGCTCTCTTCATTTCAAACTTAATATCAGAGGTTTGATCCTCAGTCCATAAAGAACCATTCTGTGATTTAAAGAGTGAGCCTAGTGAAGGCTGTTGTGTGACTCTATTGTTTGTTCCAACTCGGTTCTCTCCCATCTTGGAAATCCAAGCTGTATATTCAACTGAGGTTGGAGACTTAAGAACGAATGCATAAGTCTCTCCTGGCATCAGATAGATGGGAGACTTGAACTTAAACTTTGTTCCAACTGTTCCGTCTTCTGATGTCGCAACACCCATAACGACTGCTGGTTCACCTGGTTCAATTCTTACTCTAAACTCAGCACCAACTCCATTAGTAGTTAAAGAGTTGCCGTTATCTACCACCGTCACAGTTGGAACCGAAGTATAACCAGAGCCGTGCGTCAATAGTTCAGCGTCATAAATTCTACCTTCCTTACTGACTTTAGCAGTTCCTGTTGCTGATGTACCACCAGGCAACTCCGGTTGGCTAAATTGAATGTCAATCAGAGATGATTCATAAACAATCTCTCCGGTATTGATGTCTTCATTAGCTCCATAATCGATACCAAGTGCTGTAATATCAAGACGAGTTAAATCAACCTCATTCTCAATGATTTGGAATGTGGATGTGTCACCAGCAAACTTACGAGTGTCTCTATTGACGATCGATTCTCCAGGAACAAACTCTCCAGAATAATTATCAAGAACAATGTCATAAACAGTGTTCTCTACATTTTCTGCTGGATTAGATGAAGCAGATCTAAAAGTAACTGTTGACTTAACAAATCCAGTCGCTCCAGATGTGCTTCCCGTAATTCTTGCTCCAGCTAAAATTTCTGAATAGTTTCTGCCGATTGCTGAACCACTCAGTGATGCCGTTACTCGGATGATAGAATCAGTCTGTAGACTTACTTCTGCATTTGGTAAGAGTTTTGTTGTTGGAACTCCACCTTCGGTAGTAACCAGATAAGCCATCACACCTTGAGTAGAATCCTTTGTTTTGAAGAACGCTTCAAGTTCAGTGACAAATACACCATTCTTATGTGCAATGTTATCTACCATAAACGACTGAGCAATCGGATCAAAATACTCTGCTGAGATGATACCACCATCATCTACATTGACTCGTGTCTCAGTTCGTGCTGATTGAATCGTGGTTCTGGTAACCTTAGGTACACGAGTCGCAATTACGGTTTGTTGTTTATCGCTAATAATTCCACTTGCCACATAATTTGCATCTGCATAACCCTCAAGTTGAGTGTTGTCTTTAGAATTCTGTGGGTGTGACGTGATTCTTACTGTCTTAGTTCCAGTAGAGAATGAACGAGTCGGTCCTGATGTGTCATAGGATACTCTTCTCAGATCAGTGAATTTCGATCCAAGGCTCGGCGCTCTTCCATTTGGAATCACAAACATTGCGGATACTGTTCCGCTGTCATCAGACACGATAGGAAGTCCAAATCCTGTATTAGTTGAACCTGTTCTACCATAGTATCTGCGTTTGCCGTCACTATATCTCCTGATAGTGTCTGGTGAAACCCAACGGCTGACATCAATTTCATCAAAGAAAACATAGTATCGTGTATTTGGTTTTAAACGATACGCTGCAAGTTGTACAGGGCGAGTTCTCATAGTCTCAGCAAATCGCATATCAACAACTCTATCTCCATATGATGTATTTTGAATGCGGGAGGTGCTAACTTTATTAACAGTTTGGGTTGCAGTTCGCTTCTGATAGGTTGATGTCGTAAGATGCTTAGCTCTCAGAGGAGCCTTAATTCTCTCCGCTGTGCTCATACTCGTCAACCAACTGTTTCTGTTACCGATCGGTGCGATGGAAAGATTACCAGATGCTTTCAGGGACGCAATTAAAGAATTGTAACGTGGGTCATTTCTTCTAATAATTTCCTCAGTTAAGTCTCTCTTCACTCCTGTGGTTCTCCAACTTCCCCAGTTCAAACCAAATCCAGCAGCTTCCTGAGATGCAGACATCGCCGTAAGGGCGTCAAACATCGAGTCGTCTTTAACCACTAAATCTGGAAGTCTTCTTGTGTCTTTCCAGTTATCAACAGAGGGAGTTAATTCTAATTCGCCATCATAAGTAAAAACTGTAAATGGTTGTAGGTTAATAAACCTTGTTGCAAATGGATTTCTGAGGAAACTCTGATTATCAAATTTGAGTGTAATGATGCCGTCATTATTCACATAAGAACGAGACGTCTGTGTTTCCAGATCAGTGAATTCTTCTTCTAAATCAATCTGCTCTGTAAAGTGTCCTGCACGAAGTATGGTGTATTCTTCATCAACTGAACTTCTGTATTCGTTTCCAACATCACCTCTGGAATGATCCTTAAATGGATCAACAACAATCCCGTTCTTAAATCTATCAAGTCCGGTCTGTGCATCCTTAACATTAAAGTTAACTGCTGTCTGCTCTAGAAGAGACAGTGCAACTAAATCCTCTAATCTCTCTACCTTTTTTTCGATAGAAGCAATATCCTTCATCTGATATCGCTTATAATAATACTTTCTTACATTCGACTCATTGATGCTAAAAGTGTAAGCAGGGAGTTCAATATCATACAGACGCATTGCACTTGAGATGTCCTGTGGTTTTACAGGAGACTTACTAGATTTGCCTCTTGAAAGAATGAGTTCACCGGATTTATCAATGAACAATGAGTCAATACGAGGAAGATAGTATTGAATGTCACACTTAAAGAATGTTCCAGGAACTGGAACTCTGGGAACGTGAGCGGATCCACCATTAGAGGAGTCATTGAAATTCGTGGAATCTACTGAACTTACACCAGGAGTGATAGTTGCAATGTAAGAAGTATCAGGACCCACCGAATTGACGATAGGACGGAAATCCACACAATCTCTTAGATAGGTAACACTTCTCTCAGTTTGAGAAGAATTGTCCTGTGTGAAGATTGGTACCTCTCTATAATTAATATCACCAAGTCCAGAAGTGTATGAATCAATACTAAAAAAGTCGCCTTCGTTAATATGTTTAAAATAGTCAAGCTTCACAAGCAAATCTGCTGTGGGTACACCACCAGTTTTTCTAATCAATCTTGAGAGTTCATATGAATTTGCTCTCTGTCCATTATCGAACATATAGTTAGTAAAAACATCGATTCCCGCTCCTTCATCTAAAATAATCTTGTTGATTCTCAATACATCTGGTAAACCTAGAGAGATGACATCAAATGCTGCCGCTTCCGCCTGAGGAATTCTAATTTCAACATCTCTAACGAGTTCCTTTCTTTTTGCCTGAGCATTATCAACGAACACTGGAGCGATAACCTTCAGAGTGCCACCTGATGTAAATGGATAAGGAGTTGAGAACGTTGCCTTACGATTTGAGTCTTCTAAAGTAATTGTTGGGTCAATCTGAATGAACTTACCTACATCTTCAATTAAACCTGGCATCCTTGCGATGCTAACAGTAATGTTTTCGTAATCATCTACAACTGTCTCGTTTGCCTTATTAGTAATAATTTGGAAGAACGTTGCATTAGGTTGTACATTTACAAGGAACTCTCTGTAAACAGTATAAGAGATTCTTGTATTGATGGGATCGTTCTCAATTGACGATACAAGATATTGTGGGAGTTGATAGATAAGCGATCCATTAACCTCACCGGTATCTTTGATTCTAATTCTTTCAAGTACCTTGCCACTTACATTGAATGACAAAGTCGTTGTTAAATAAATTTTACAGTTTTGACGGTTGCCACTAAAAGAGAATGGCCTGGTGACAAAATGCACCATCTTTCTAATCTCATTTCCATCATCATCTGTAAATACGATGATGTCCCCTGACACTAATTGAAGCGAAGCATCAGATGAAATAGATTCACAAGTCAGAGTGTTTGAATCCTTTACTCCTCTGAATGTTGCTCCATCGGCAAGAGTCACCAAATTGCCTTCATCAGAATTCCGAGTTGATACATCAGCGGTAAATTCATCAGTGCTTCCGGGATTCAAAGCAGAGTAGAATGACTTCGTCTTTGTAATCGTGTTTGTGATTCTTAAGGTTGGTACAATCGCATATCCTGTAGCAACAGTTGAGTTTCCTGTCTTTGCAACAGCGATGTACTCCAACACCGCATCATCTTCGTCATTCTGAATGAATGGGAATCTTCTTAACTTATCTCTGCCGTCACTATTAAGAATGATTTTATTATCACTGATGGTAAAGTGTGTTGTGATATTTAAAGTGGTTTGCTTACCAAGGCAAGTAATGTGAAGATTATCAACTGAAGTTAAGTCAGTTGAACCTTGAAGAAATGCGAATCCATTGACTTCTCCGTCTCTTATAATTCTTGCTGACTTCTGTGTCTGATAGACAGTCTCACCTGGTGAAAGCACACCAATGATGTTAGAGACAATAAGGAAATTATTATTGGAACCTTCTTCAACTACTGCAATGGCACCACTCTCTTCTCCATAAAGGTTATCACCAATCACCCAAGATTCTGAAGCGGTTGCATCATCAGGGACAACTACAAACTCTGTGAAGTACTGCGACTTACCAACACCTAATTGATAGACTGAATCCTGATCAAAGGTTCCGTCCGCCTCATCTGGAATTAGTGATTTGGGACTATAATATTTCGGATAAACGACACCAGATGGAGCAGGATCAACTTTAAGAGAGAACATAATAGTTGATGTACCACTATCAACTGAATCCCCAGGTTTTAAATCGCTGTTGGGTGATGTAACAACAGCAGAATTGGTTCCCTGATACACAACAACGTGATTTGTTGTGTCAATCGTACCAATATCACCATCACAGATAATGTGATATGTCAATAGAGGACGGTTTCCTGCGTTGAAGGTTGTTTCTCCAAGATACCCATCATTATAATTACGATAAGAAATAATAGGAGCAATAGCGTGAGTGTCAATTGCTTCCTGAATATTCTGTAAGTCTGGACAACTGTGACTATGAGTTACATTAAAGTTGTGTCCTTGTCCAATCTTTGAGAAGTTATTGGCGTCGAAATTTGTTTCTCTCGGTTTCTTACCTTGGACATAGACGTGATTATTATAACCTACTTCATAACCCTGAACATATGCTGAACCAGGGTTAACCTTCAGTACATAATTCTCATCTGCCTCTTCAAAATTAATTCTGTCCTTATTCTCTGAAGCAAGTGGTGCGGGATATAAATCGTTCTCGTCTGGATCATAAACTCCGTTGATGCCCTCAACATTGTAGTACTCCATTGGAACGATTGGAAAGTCTTCAACGATATAATCGCCAGACTCATCATTAGTCCTTTTAGCAAGAATGTCATACAACCAATCCCATTTGACGGTCTGATTAGGTTTCCCAACGACACTACCATTCAGAACAGTTACTAACTGAACAAAGTCGAAGTCACTCTCTTCCTCAACTCTCTTTGTAAGTTTAAGAACTATTCTCAACCTATCTGCACCAGGTCCAGCAAAGTTAGAACTGCCCTGAGCGTTATCTAGAAGTGAAGGGTCAGCAGACGAAGTTACAAACTCCTCTGTAACTTCAAATCCAACTTCATAGTTTGGAGTGATTCCGTACTTATCAAGAACAATGGTTTGCTCTTCATTCCTTACAACAAATCCATTTACAAAGTATGCGCCTTCTGCAACCTTGAATAGAGATCCAAATCCAATCGGAGGTGAATCAATAGGACGACTTACTTCATTGATTCCAACAACTGCTGTGTATCTGTTAGCAGTAGTGGATTCAAGTGTCTCGCCCTCAAGGAAGGTACTGTATTCTGCGTCTTCACCAGAAGACTCATAAGTCACATATACAACTGCATCTTCGTCTTCTGTCTTACTAACAGCAAATATACACTTCGCAGTTACACCAGATGTTGCTCCAGTAAGAGTAGAACCAACAAACTCCTCGGCAGTCGAGCCCTGAGTAATCTGCGCCAGTCTCACATAAGGTGCGGGGTTGACAAGAGAGAACTCACCAGGAACTACCTGATCGCCATCAGCAAGAAACTGAGAAGCAAACTTCTCTAACTGATCTTGCAGAAGAGTCTGAGACTGAGTTAGTTCGCGAGCCTGAACAGGATACCCAGCCTTGAATAAAATTCTATGAAAGTTCTTTTCCTCATCAAAGTCGTCATAATAAGGATTGATATTGGTTTGAATCTGAGCAGGCATTCGCTACGACCGATTTTTAGTTATTTAGATTAGAAATTTATAATAATTACAACCTTCTCTGCTCTGTTTCCTTCTCTACGAATCGGTTGAATGTTAGAGAGGTAAATGATGATACCAGAATAACGAATGAACTCAGGTTGTGCATATCCCTCCACATAAGTCACACTGTCGTATTTCCCACTGTATGATGTGTCTGGAAACACTCTTACATTTGATACAGAACCAATAATGTATTCTGTACCTTTGAATTCAGTCATCACACCATCAACGTTGTGAGTTGTGTAGTTCTGATAATAGTGAAGAATTTCCTCTTCGGGATTATAGTAGGTAACAGTTCCTTTCGCAATTCCATCAGGAGTTACCTGAGTAATCTCTTCGCCGAGTCTGAAACTGCCATCTCCAGTATCAATCGCCTTGACTGAATACATTGCTGACAAAGTATCCCAGTCATCAGGTAAGTTGATGATTGGATCCTGGAGAATACCGATCTGTCTGTAATCAATGTCACTGACGAAATCGTCAGTGTTGAATGCTAACTGAGAGAAGACACCAACGTCAGTTGAAACTAATTGGTGTGCTAGGTTGTACCTCCAACCTGAAGCAGGAGAAATAATAACCTTGGATACAAAATTGCCTTTACCTTCTGGATCTAAACCATTAGTTCCGTTATCCAAGTCATAAAGAGACTTATAAACTTTACCTTTAGAAAAGTCAAGGAAGGCGTGATTGTAATTGCGTCCTTGTCTTACAACAACGACACGAGAGATAACTGTGTTGTCAACATAAACCTTTGCAACTGCTCCTTCGCCGTCACCTTGTATCTTACAATAATATGCTCTTACTCTTGATGCTACGCCCTCTGGAAAGTCTGTGTAATCAGTTCCAGGACTCTTGATAATGACAGTATTGATTTCGCCCTCTACACGAGCCTCATAGGTTGGTATGACAGGCAAATAATTGTCTGTTGTGTAGTTGGTATATGAAATTGTATTCAGTGAATACAGAAGCAACCACTGATACCCATCAGAAGTATAGAAAGGATCAAGAACACGACTCAGGGGTTCTTCTAGACTCTGACTATTGTTGTTATTATCTAAACAGATGTAAATGTCTTTCTGTGAGTTGATAACGACGTGAAAGGAATCTTTAAGAGACTTGGCACCAGAGAATGATGGGTTCTCAGAAGTAATGTCATCACGATAGTAATCATAAACGATGTTGCTCGCCCACCTATTCCTACGAATCAGAGGATAAGCATCCTCTGGCATGATCCTCTTGAGAGAAAGCATCTCATCATAAGTCTTGATGATGTCCTCTACGTTGTTCTGTGGAACAGGAGGAATCCTATCGTTGTCCCATGGTGTTGTCTTACCAATAAAGACATATCCTCGTGGATCGCCATTGGGGTGATTGAAACTGTCAATTAAGTTAAGTGTGTTGTGGACTCTAAGTCCGTCCATTAAATTGGTTGCCATGTCTTTAACCTATGAATCCTGTACCAACATAACCACGAAGAAGTCGAGGCAACACCGTAGAGTCATCTGAGTCAACAGATGGGTTTTCAGTCTCTGCAATTTCTTCTGCCTCTGCCTCTGTCATAAACGTGTTACCAAATTCAGTAAGAGCACTCTCACTAATAGTTATATTGTCCTCATCATCAACTGTAATTTGACCGTCTAATACATCATCGCCAGTATTAACCTCATTGTAGTCACTAATAGGTATACTAACTTGTTCATTTTCTAATTCATAATCCACAATATAAGTTCTTCTATCTGAAAGCCCTCGTGTGTATCCACCAGTACTCTGTCCAGTTCCTGGATCAATACCTTTATAAAATGCTTGTGTTCTTAAATTGATAGGGTTCTCAGCCTCAGTGTATCCACCTCTCCAACATTGTTCGCTTTTACCTGGCGAAAATGTTAAATCGCTTCTATTAGTTACAATAGCTCTACCTGTTCTGGCTTGATGCCATACTGTTGGTCTATATGATGGAGCATATAGGAACTTTTGAGGATTGACACCTGTTCCCATACTAATAGGACCTCCATTGGCATCTTTATCGCCAAAAACACCTGCTACTCCAGAATAAACTGGACCACCAGTTGATGATAAACTAGGCGGTAGTGTCCAACCTGAGAAGAACGCGTTGATGTATCCACCTGTTAGGATTTGAGTGTTAGGAGTGAATGGACCTATAAGTGTATCAAATGACGCACCTTTTTGGGGGTTATCCTTATCTTTGTTAGACCATGTTCCATAGGTGCCGTTGTTCTGTAAAACATGAATACAATTTACATCAAAATCTTTTTCTGATGAACCATTACCAGGAACAGATGCAAATCTGTAGACAGGGGGGAAACCAATTGAGATTTTATTTGAGACAACGTTATAACTTCTTAATCCATTGATAAGTGATTGAGTATTACGATTGCCATATACAAAAGGATTTATGTATGTCCTAGGGGTACTAGTCATACCTCCTAGTTTCATATTGCCCCACAGATAAATTCCAGCCATCTGGATACTTAAATCACATTGATGAAGTGATATCATAGAACCATAGGTTCCATATCCCATAGTTCCTCTACCAGCTGACCTTGCGCCAAGTAAAATGTTTCTAAATCTGACATCTCCTTTTGCATTAGTAAAATTGATAACTGGACGACTGTAGTTTCTATCGTAATACCAACCCGATGTGTTTATTAGATTATCTGCATTTGCATTAAGCCATTCTTGAATGACTTTTTGTGAACCCTGAGAACCATATATCTTTCGATATTTATCAAAATAACTTCCAGCGTAAAGAGAATCGGGCCAATTAACTCTATCTTTGATTTGATCTTCGGCGTGCATCCAGGCCACCCCATCGATATCCAGAGTTTGAGTTGCACTCAAAATCACACCATATGTAATTGTGTTGACTCTTTTTACGTTTCTATAGAGACTACCTGAAATTCTTGATGAGAATACTGGCATCTCACCTCGCTTGGCCCAGTTCACAACATCAGTTGTTGGTGTGCCACCAGATTCAAATGTGCCAGCTAATCTATTTCGATTATTAAATTTGCCTCTTGCTCCAACAATTGATGCCCTTGTTCTAAAAGCTGGAGGAGAATAATAATACCTACCATTTGCTAATCTATATTCAACTCTTTCAAGACTTGTCTTTACATCATTAGCATATGTAACTGCGGTTCTCCATCTAACAGCTCTATCAATTGTTGTTGGTGGATCTGGAAACAAAGTGTTTAAATTACGATCAGGATCGGGAACTTGAGCAGTTTTTGTTCCAGAGTAATTCCAAGTAGATGTTTGATTTGCTCTGTATTCATCAGACACAATATACAAAACAAGCGTTTCATCTGGTTCAGCAACTAGTTTTTTGATTCTCTTCCAGTATTCTAAACCTGAAGGTGTCACAAAATCATTTCCTGCTTCATTCAAGTCATTATCTGTAACAGCAAGAACTAGATTATTATAATCAGAGATAGAAGCAATATAACCAATACCCTTTGTAGTTGTGGTTGCATCATCAAAGCAGAGAGCGTTAAGAACACCATCAGGTGTGATGCTCATTCCTCTACCAACCTTGATGCTGCCTAAACGACTGACTGTCGCAGTAGATGCAGAAAGTCTACCATCTTGGAACTCAAGTCCATCATCACCACCATTCAACTCAACATCTAATCTGACAATGCCGTCGCTACCAAGTAACTTACCGCCACCAATTAGTCCGTTGCCTGCAATCACCTCATCAATAAAGGTTGCAGTTCTCGTCTCCCATTTCAGAGATGAACGATTGTATTGAAGAACACTGTTGTTGACTTTATTTGAGTCATCAACATCAAGAAGGTTTGTTAACTTATGATTAACCTTCAAGAAGTAAGGCGTGAAGTCTGCTGGGGTGTAATCAATTCTATAACCTTCAACCTCAATATAACCATTGTCTTTTGGTGCTAGGTTTCTTGCTGTGAGTTTAATCTCACGCTTGGGTCTCCACTGAAGTCCTTGCTGTGACCAACTCAGGGTGTCGTTATCTTGTGGTGTCTCTGCTGATACATCCTCAGCGTGAGCAAGAGGGTGAGTTGTCTTGGCAGGATAGAAAGTAAACTGCCCAGTTGTGCCATTATAATCTAACTCTCCTCCTTCATATTTACTAAATCTCTCGTTGACGACAGAGAAATCAGTCAACCTCAGATGAGTATTATCCTCTTCACTGTTAACCCAGTTTCCACCATCCCAACGCAGGATCTGTCCACCTCTTGGTGAGGTTACAACAACATTACTAATATCATTTAATTTGAGTCTCTCACCAACACCAACAGCAAGATCCGTGATAAAAATTGTTCTTGATGTAGTTTCGCCACTTGATGGATCATTGTCGTTAACTACAAAGTAATCACCGTCAGTAAGTTTTTTAGTGATTGATAACTCACTAATCTTGATAACATCAAAAACCGTAGTTATTGCCAATTTACTAAACCCGTTTTCAGTTATTTATAATCTTCTGGTCAGTCCTTTTATCCCACCTCACCACTTGTGTCACAGGGTTATCAAGATCCACTTGTACGATTGTATCGTTGAGGTTATCATATCCAGCGACCTCAATGATCTCAATATTAGTCTGAACGTCAAGGTCCACAACCCCGTTCTTCGCTTGAGTGTTACTGATGATTTTTGTTTCAGTAAACTTGGCAAAACCTGCTGGGTGTGTCACATCATTAATAACATTGTCATAAGTGTTGTTAGTATTACTAGATGAGATTAGATAGGAGAAGTACTGATAGTAATATCCATCGTGAATATACGCCAGTTTAGAACTTGCAAAAGACTTATCAGTCAGATGCCTTCCAATAGGTGGCGAAGAACCTCTAACTCTCACACTTGCATCTGCTTTCTTGGCACTGACTACATTTGCTTCAATTCCAGTGTCAGAGTGAATCATCTCATCCTCTAGCATATGCCCTTTGATGTTCTCAATGACAAGAGTCTTATTGTGCTCATCGTATCTCACTACATTAGCAACGGCAGTCTTACGAGTGATTGTGCCTTGATAAATCTCAACTCCTGGATTGTAAAAACCAAGTGAGGTATCGGCATATTCAATAAGTATTCTCTGTTGAATCTCAACCTCAGGACGCAGAGACAAATCAGTAGGAACATTACGACCAGGACTGATGACATTTACTGACTGTATAACACCAATGTCCTTACTTTCGCAATAGATAAGATCTTCCATTTCGACAAATTCGACAACTGGTTCTGTATAACCACTACCACCATCTGTCATATTCACATCAACAATAACACCGTCTTCTACGATACAATCCCCTGTTGCTCCTGACCCATTACCTGCGATGTCCACAAAGACTGGAACTGGATTGATATATCTCTGTCCTCTTTGTGTAATCAGAACACCTTCAATCGTTGTTCCATCAAGTAATGGAGTTGCGATTGTCCTGTCAGAAATCTTCTTAATTAAACCTTTAACTTCAGGCAATTTTGTGTAATCCTTACCAGTCGATAGAACTTCAATTGATTCAATCTCAGAAGTCACTTCCTCACTATCTGTCGTGTATCTAATGCGGTTTCTCTCATAGTCTCTTTGTCCTTCAATATAGAAAGCAAAGTAATCCTTGGAATACTCACCAGGACCTGGAGTTGCAACCAATACAGGAGGTCTCGTGAATCCAAACCCTGGCGAGTTGATAACGACATCATATACCTCACCAACACCACCCATTTCTGTGGTATTCACAAGAGCACGAATCTGAGCACCAACACCGTCTCCAACCACCTCAACATAAAAGTCTTTGTCATATCCACGACCCGGATCAATAATGTCAACCTGAACTATCGTCCCAGCATTAACAATATCCAGAACTGCTCTCAGTATTGCTTTATCTACCTCACCTACTTTTATGATCTCCTGTTGTCCATTCACTCTCTCAATAGATGAATTGTAAACAGTGATATTATCACCAACCTTAAGGTTATGAGGATCAACAGTAGTGACTTCGTAAAGTGAAGTTGTGATGTCTCTTATTGTTGTGAGATTGGGTATGAGATCAACATTACCAGATAACTCACTATCAGGGTCAACCCCTCTTGATACATTGATTGAATCATTTCTGACATCTAAAACACCAATTGATTCTAATTTAAAGATTTCGTTATCTTCTGATTCAGTGGTTGTTGCAACTTCAAAATAGTTACCAGGAATAAGCAACTCACTATCCTGTACCCACAGAAGTTCCTGATCTGTAAGTTCAGGTAGGATACCAAATCCAGAACCTCCACCAAAGATTGGGAACTCTCCACCAGGTGGAATGATGTTATCGCCACCTTCAATTGCAATACCATCAATTGAATAAGCGGAACTCATTGAAGAAGAAGGGTTACAAACAACCCACTGCTCACTTGCTCCATCATTGTATCTCACATACATCTTACCATTTGCATTTGACCACCAGAGGTCACCTTCAACAATTGGATCACCATCAAGGTTTACAGTTGGTGCTCTCTCGGAAATAATGATGTTGATTGGAACAACAATATCAGAACCTGTTGTTGATACGTTTCTTACATTGGATTTTATAGGCCACGAAATGTCACTTGCATAATCCTCAAAAGGTTTCATTCCTAGTGGGTCAGTGCAAACCCATTCTCTTGTTGTTGGGTTCTTACGCAACCATTCTTCAGTCATAGCAGAGGAAGGTGCCTTACCATCCTTCAAGTATGAATACAACACATATTCAACGACATCAGAATGCCAGACATAAAGTCCTCCAGTATGTGGAGACCACCAAAGATCACCAATCGCAAGTGGAGTACCATCAGGGCGAGCAGTTGGACCCTGTTCTGAAATCGTTAATGTGTTATCAGTTGCTTCGTGATAGATTGCGTTTCCTGCTGGTTCGATGCCTCCCCAGTTAAAGTCTGATGCTCCCCTCATCGGAACCATACCCAATGGTTGAGTACAAATCCACATTGGTTGTGTCCCATTGATATAAAGCACATACATCCTTCCTGTGGTTGCTGAGAAATATAAGTCTCCCTCTTTTAACTCACTCCCGTCAGGTCGTAGAGTTGGCGCTGAGAATGAAATTACAGAAGTATTACTACTGTAGAGCACTTCTGTTTGTTGTTCTGGATTGAATGCAACTAACTCTGTGTTATCGTCATCTAATGGTTCTCCATTTTCGGTTGTAATAACAAAGTGTTCAATATTAAGTTCACCAACTGAATAAATGGCATTCATTGGTGTCATCACAAGAACACCACGATTATCAGTGAACTCATCACCAGCAAGAACGAGGTTGGGACTGATTGTCTGAATCTCTAATACCTTTGTGAGTGGTTCATAAGAACGTACAATTGAAACTGCATCTGTGTTTGTTCTGATGTAAGTCCCTGCAATAAAAGTGAACGAGTCAAATGTATTGAGTGATAAATCAATCTTCTGTCTATGTGAGTAAATCTTTGTCTGAATCCAGTTGTTCACACTTGAATAAACCGGTTCACCTTTGAGATTAGTTACAATTCCAACTGCACCATTGCCGTCATCAGAATCGTCAATATAAGTTAAATCGCCAACTCTCTTGTTTCGATGATGTGCAATAGAAGTGAAGTGAAAATCTGATACTCCACCTTTTGATAAGTCTCCAATTTGTAATTCAATCTCATCAGTCTTTGTTGTCAGATAAGGATTTCTAAACCTTTCAACTTCTGCAAAGTCAAGAATAACCTTTGTGTCATCAAACGATTCTGGTTCAAATGAACCAGTGGAATAAACGATATCAGTGTCGTTATTGACGTTGACTCTCTGTGACATTGGAGCATCTTTAAAAGATTCACCAATGATGTATGGGAACTGTGGAATGTTATTACTATCAACAGTCAGGAAGTAACAATAGACACCATCTGGATAAATCTCAGCAGGATACTCAGGAGTGTTACAATACTTACCATTGAAAGAATCCAACTTATCATCAAAGACTGCTGCGCCATCACCACCATCAGTTCCATCAAGAGTAAATGATTCAGCAAGAATATTAGCGTATCTTTCGTTCTGAAGGTTCTCAATGTCACCCAATAGGTTTGGTTCAGTTAATAACTCCTGTGTGATGCGACTTTGTCTTCCAAAGTATGAATAGTCCTCAACGAATGTACCAAGAGGATATGTTGCAATGTCTGGTGGGTTGCTTCCAATATTATTAACATCACCACCAGAAGGAATCATATTGTTTCTGTTGGCATTCAGAACCCAACCAGACTCCTGTCTCTCAACACCTTTAGTATTGTCTCTACCATTCTTATAACCATAAGGTCCATAGATTGGGTTGCCGTCATACGCCCAACCAACGATAGGAGAGTGATGAGAACCATCATCAGTAAGACTTCTTCTCAGTTCTGTGGGATTGGCAACATAACCAAAGATTTCTCTATAACCATTGACGTTCTCATAAAGGAATCCATTACCCTTATCAAATGTCCAGTCAGGATTATCAACGATTTCATAAAATCTATCAAAAGTATAAAACTCAACAGTTGCTTCAATCAGTGCTCCTTCCCCTAATGGTTTCACAAACGCAGATGTTTGTAGAGAAGCATAATCAATACCAGGGTTGATGATGTTGACTGCTGTGATTTGTCCATTAGACACTTCTGCTTGAAGTTGCCCACCTCTACCTCTTCCAGTCTCATCAATAACTAGGACTGTTGGGATGTCGTTATAATAACTACCTGGTTCAACAATGGTGACGTTAGTCACTCTTCCATAATCATCAAACTCTAAATCTAGTTTGGCACCTCTTCCTGATGTGACTTCAATCTGTGGGTTCTCTTGATAGTTACCAATTGTCGTTTGCTCGATGCCAACGATTCTACCTTTCTCAACAATAGCAGTTGCGTCAGAGTTACCAGGAGTGATAATGACTGTGGGATTGACGTAATTGTTTCCGCCCTCAACAATATTAAAATTGACAATCTTGCCCTGCTTCAGAGTGACTGGAGAATTGTTACTGATTGCAGGAACTCCATCAACAAACATACCAATACGAGAGTTGCCTTTCTTAACTCTGTAATCAAGTTGTTGAATCGTCTCTCTACGTGGAATGACGTGAACCACTGGGTCCGTTCTGATACTCTGTCCAACGATGTCAGTAGAGTCAAACTTACCAATCTTATAATAAGGAATGTTTTGAGAGGCAATATAAACAAACCTCTTATCAAAGTATACTCCAGAAACACCACAAGTGATATTGCCAATGAAACCCATCGCAGGTTCAATGTCCTGCTGTGTTATAAGTTGTCCATCGTGGTTCTCAACGATTGATGTGAGAATTGGTTCTCTTGGGTCGACTTTACCTGGTAACCTCTGTTTGATTTCGTCATCACTCACATAATAAAGTCCACCATCTCTCACATCAACTGACTTGACTAAACCAAGAGGGAAGGAACGACTAACTAAAGTCTTTCCGTCATCCTCTCTCTTTGACTCAAGATAGAAGGGACCATAAACCGTCTCACCAATCGTGTGAAGAGCAGCAACCCCAATGTGTCCTCTACGACAGTTAAGGAATTGATTGTAATTCTTATTGGAATAATAAATCGCCTCATCTTCAATGATAATCACACCAGAGTCTGGGAAACCAATCGTTGTCTCAACCGTGATAGTAAAAACATCTCTGTTATTATTTGTAACTGTCCCAGGGACTTCTAAATCCCTCTTCAGGTAGGTGTTAGGGTTTGCAAAGATTTCACCAACGATTTTATCCTTATCAACATTGATGTCATACTGAAAGACATCTTCTAATGGATACGAGACAGAGTTCTCAACAACAAAGCGAGCATAAATCTTATCATCGTTATATGACTTAAGTTCTAACTCCTGTCCAATCAACTTATCAGGATTCTCGTAAGTCTCAAGAGTATCAAGTTCACTCAGGAGAGGAGATACTGGAACACTACGAACGACGACATTCTCTGTCCAAGTTGAATCAGAAGGAACAATCATCAAGTCACCAGGGTAACTGACTTCAGTATCATTCAGTCCAAAGATAATTTTATAAAGAGACTTGAAGGAGAGTTTAGTTCCTTTAGACTGAAAGAAATCTTTAATCTGTTGAAGAAGTGATGAACGATTGACTTGCTCATCCACCAACTCGGAATCAATTCCGTTTGTGTAAGTCTCATGAATCGTCTTCAGTAAAGAAACTAGAAACAGAGATGATAGGTTCTGAACCTGCGCTCCTGAGAGGTGGTTCTGTGGGGTTGTGTTAAGGTATTCGCCACTCTTACGATAAGAAGGCAGTTCAACTGAACCAGCAGCGCCACGGTGCAACCCAGAGCAGATGTTGCCTTCTCTTACACGATAAAGAATAATCTCTTCATCAATTAACAGGATGCCGTCTCTTTCTGGAAACCCAAATCCATCAACCAACTCAAGTTCTGTGACAGTCTCGTCAATATTAACATTCAGATAGTTTGTCTGAACGATGGTTTGCTTGTATGAATCAAAGTCTCTGTATCTGTCAAGGTTCTGTAATAAGTCCTGACTGAATGCAACCCTCTCTTCTGACTCAAAGGCAGAAGTCATCATCTCAATGAAACGAGGGAAGTTTTCGTTTACATAATTTGGAAGAAACGATTCAACTTGAGAAGAAGGTGTAACCTTACTGTTTAAAATCATTGTGCACCTCCATCAAGAGTTGCTGCAATTTCTGACTGTGAAACATCAAAGTCAAGATACACACTTCGCTTCGCCTCAATCAGTTGTCCGTTGTTATACGGTTTAGTTCTAAACTTAATTAAGTCTTGTCTTTCTATTGTCTGTGAGATGGTGATTGGATTATCAACACCAATCATAATCTCTCCTGTCAGCAAATCAAAGGTTCCAAACTTTCTGTCTGTCACTACCTTCTGATTTAACTCATCCATATAAAACAGTTGCATATCCACAACCGTTGCACCAATCTCTGGTAGGTTGTTTTCAATATAATATAACTCCGACTCTCCAGCAATATAGAATCCAGTGGAGGTGACTACAGGGTTATGATAGTCAACTTCAATCTGATTCTCAAAACAGATTTCATAACTTGCAGCAGTGTCAATCACTGCGGCAATGTCTTTACGAATTCTTAACTCTGTAACATTTCGATTGATTGCCTCATTTGCATCATCAATCAATCCAACAATCTTCGAGTATCTTACGACACCACCAAATCTAGAGACTCCAGCAGAATCTGCATATCTTTGAATTGAATCTCTAACTTGAGAAACGATTCCTGCTGTGTCACTGATTGTCTTTCTGTCATCATAATAAACTAATGACTTGACTTCAATCACAAGAACTTCTGGGTCAACAAAACTGACATCCAGAGAAGCGATACGATAGTTGTCAATCGACTCCTTAATAAAGTTCTTTGTGACGCCATTCAATGCGTTGCCATTTGTTGGTTTGACGGCAACAAAGACTCTTCCATATTGTGGTGGTTCTAATAGTTCTCCACCGTAGACATAAACATCATCTACTGCTGGATAGACATCTCTCACAATCATATCGTAGTCTGTGGCAGTCACACAACGATTCTGTGCTGCATAAGACTTGGGTGCTCTGAACTTGATAGAATCGATTGACTCAACTTCTCCACCACCTGCAGATTCAGTCGCCCTTGAGACAGTTGGTGCTACAGTGATAACATTTCCAAAGGAGTCATTTAAGTTGCCTGTGAATGTATAACTTGATTCTCCACGAATGCCATTCGTCTCACTGCCAGTTGCAATCACAAAGTCAACGTAAACCTTTGCCCCATCAGCAAGTGCTTTCCCAAACAATCCATCACCAAAGGTAATCTCATATCCACTTGCAACTTCTTCAATCCAATAGACACGACTCATCTCTGTCAGTTCAGTGATATTATCTGCCTGACTGTAGAATCTTGTTACATTGACATTAGGGTCTTCTTGGACTTCGATGTGTAACTTTGATGTATCTACATTCGCATTTTCAATAACAAACTTCTGTGTATAATCGTTCTCATCCTTTGTGAAGGTAACACTGATTCTCGTTCCTTCATAGATTTTTACATTTTTGAAATCTGCAACACCATTAGAGTCAATCGGAGCACTGTGATTCTCAATAGTGTTAAAGATGTAACTTCCGTCTTGAGTTACAACATTAAATGCTTCCCCTGCTACAATCTCAAGACTTGAAGGTAAACCACCTGGATAAACTTTATCTAAATCCAACCCTCTCGTCAAGTCAAACGAGAAGTCAATTTCAGTGCTCGAAGATGTTGCAGAGTGTGGCAAGTATCCAATCTGACGTGCATTCGCTACCACGTTCTTACGAATCATTGCAGAAGTGAGAAAACTCTCATTCGCAATCATATTAGCATTATATGAATTTAACTGCGCCTGATATGCAATCAGGTTTAAGATTACTGAAAGGTTGCTCGCTTCAAAGTTATAATCAGTAAACTTGTTTGTTGACTTTAGATAGTTGACTAGATTCTCTTTAATCTGATCAAAATCTGTTTCCGTCAGTTGAATAGGACCCGCCACTACAATCTAGCTTATTTCAGTTATTTATTAGGCAGATGTGGAAGTTAAAAGGAAGTCTACGTTGAACACTTCATCGTATCCAATGATGTTATAGGTTATTGATATTCTCATCTCATTCACTTCAGTGTTAGTAGCTTTCACTTTACTAACTTCAACTCTTGGTTCATTATATTCAATCGTTCTCTGGACTTCTGTCTCCAAATCATACTCTGTGAATGGATCTTCCAAGTCAAATAGATAATCATTCACCGTAGAACCAAAGTCAGGCTCAAAAGGTGCCTCTCTTGAGGCAATTAGAATACAGTTTTTCAGTGCATTAACAATCGCCCTGTCATTTTTAAGTACAGAGATGTCTCCGTTGAAGGGATTAGGCTCAAACGCGAGTGAAATATCAGTAAACTCTCTAATCTGCCTTGTTAAATTCACCACGACAATAAAAAAACCTCTGTAAAATCAATTACAGAGGTATTTAGATTCATTTTTTGTCTTTTTCAAGCCATTGCGCGAACTTTTGAGCCACTTTTTGTTTCTGCTCTTCAGTTTTGTAAGGACTTTCTAGATTTACGTCCTCCTCAAAAGCTGTTTCTTGTAAAAACTCTCGTTTTTGCTCTGTCATGATCGTCCTTGTCCTCTATACTTTTTGGTGCCTGACGAATTAGAACGCTTTGCGTACTTGGTGTTCTTTGATTTGCCCTGATAAGTCTTCTTTTGTGTTGGAAGAATCAGTTCCTCACCAGATTTAGTGAAAATACGAGACATTACTTAACCTTTTTCTCAATTTCGGCGACTTTCTTCTCTAGTGCCACCAGTCTTTCTGCGATCATCATCACTCTTTCCACCACTGGGTCCTTACCAGGACGTGGTGTACGAGCGACAGTGCCGCTTTGTTCACGATTCACATAACTCATGATTCAATTTTCTCCAATCTGTTTTGAATGTCTTCGAGTTGAAGTAAGATGTCATCAAGAACATCCGCCATCAATTCGTATTTATCACGACTCTGAGGTCGTCTGTACATTACCTTCGGTTGTTGCTCGCTCTTTTCCATAAAATTCACTGGGTAATTGAATGTGTCCCTGCCAAACTGCTGGAATCATTGCTGTACGAGCTGCTTCAGGTCCAAAACGATTCCACAACTCATAAAATGCATCACGGTGAGAAGGACTACAGGGGAAATGACGAATCTTTTCCACCGTAAGATAAGAGACTTCTTCCTTGACTTGCTCAACAGTGAGGTTATAGTAGTTAATCATTTCCTGGGACATAAAAATAGAGGCGTTTCCACCTCTATATTATAAAACTATTTTAGTCAGGTGTCAACTACTATTTCGCAAGTTGAGCTTTGCGGCCTGCTGGATTCCCCATTGCAATGCGTCTCTGCATTTGCTTGTTGGCTCCTTTCTCGTCACCGGCTCTTACTGCCTGCTGTTCCTTGCCATAAGCTTTATTGGCTTGACTAGCCATCTTCTCTTTAGGGAGTGGCTGGTAACCTTCCATAATCTCTTCCTCAATGGATTCAAGGAACTCATCAGAGATGCAGTTGAAGAGGACTTCAGCAGAAACCTCATTATTCGCCATGTTGTTCTCAAGGATGTAACCAAGGACATCTTCCTTGACTACCTTCTTTTTCTTGGCTTTGACTTCAC
>WLWG01000986.1_pt1 | contig 27527 bp, 56 predicted proteins | sample 6712871 | NCBI WGS metagenome assembly WLWG01 (sample SAMN12718693, study PRJNA515312) | sponge metagenome | isolation source: marine sponge | host: Mycale hentscheli | place: New Zealand: South Island, Marlborough, Capsize Point | collected 2003-05-01
TTCTAGAGGGTATCTAGATATGCACTATTACATTATACACGCCTATCGGCTAAACTTATTTTTTCCCCTTTATACATCCCTGCATTCATTTCATCTATCTTGCTAAATGGTAATATTGGAACAGCTAATTCGCAAGTTTTATCTATTAGATAGACATATTTTAACTGCATACCCATTATAGGCTTCCAATCTCTAAACTCCCTTGACATCTTTAGGTGGTGAGCTTGAATTATATGCATATTTTCGCCAGTCTTAGGATTTGTTCGCAAGGCTGTGTTTTTAACTATATCTATTAAATAAAATCCACTTGCTCTATAAATAGTTCCGTCACCACATTGACAGCCATCAGCAAAGCTAATTACCCATTTTATATGAGGATAATGCTTTCTTATTAATTTCATTGCTATTGCAATACACCTGCTCTCGCTGTTTCTTGGTAATAAATCACTAAAAGCCATTCTATTTAACTCCAAAAAGCCGTTCCAGCTTGTATTCTTTACTAACTTTATAGTGCCCTTCTTGTTTATACTGTGCCCAAACTGCATAACTCCACCCAGTATTCCATTTAAAAAGCAACCAAAATGAAGATTACTATTTTGCACTACTTTCCCGCTATAATGGTTCTTTTTTACGAACGCCCTTGCATCAGCAGCTCCTATTGGTTTTACGATTATCTGTTTAGCCTTTCCCATTCTTTAAGTATTGTGTAAAGAGCATTGCCATTACTGTTTTCATTTCCCAGTGTCTCTATATATTTATACACATCTTTTTCCTTTATTTCAACTAGTTTTTCCTTTATAAACTCCGCTTGCTCATCAGCTAGAGTAAAAGTTATTTGCTGAAACGGTTCTTTATCTCCATCTGCTAATTCTGGCATCTTTACCTCCTCTATATTCACATCAGGCACTTCTAAACCCCAATCATCTAACTCACCTAGGTCAAAATCATTTCCTAATAAATCCCAGTCCCACTTACCAGCAGTATTAGCATTTGCCCTAATTAAAACCTCTTCTTCTTGTTTTGGTGTCAATAATCTATTTGGAATGTAAACATCAACTTCCTGCTCTCCCATTTCTTTTAATTTTAAAACTCTTGCATGCCCACTCAATATAGTTCCATTTTGATTAATATTAATTGGCTGCATGAACCCAATAGAGTTAATAGAATTTTCCAAATCTTTCATGCCTTTTTCAGTAAAGTTTCTTGGATTATTCTTGTGAGGAATTAAGTTTTTTAACTTTTTTGTTTCTCTATTCCAAATTATACGATTATTACTTTCTGTCATTTTAAATACTAAATTGTTTTTATGTAATTTTTCCAGTCTCCACCCTATGGACAATTGGCATTTTGCCCTTTATACTCAGGATTATAAATAATTTTATTTTTCATCTCCTCTTAAAAATCATTTATTATTGTCATTCTATCTACTAGTGCGTTTACCATTATATCAATCCGTATAAAAAATCATGATACAACTCCCTTTCAAATCTTCTTTTTGCATTATATAATCTTAATTGCACTTCCTCTGATTCACTTGTAGTAAATATTGTCTTCTCATCTTTTTCAAGTAGAATCATTCTATCGCAAACTATTTTTATTTCTAGATTATCGTGCGAGCGAGATTCAGGAATTATTATTTCTTGATTCTTATAATAGAAGTGTATACTACCCTTTAAAGGCGGCATGTTGCCTGGTTGGCAAGGTTTATAATCATACTCAACTTTAGAATCTATAGTTAAATTATGGTTAATATTACTCACCCAAAGCCTCCTTATAGGTTTCAAGTAAATACTGCTCTTCCTCTAGTTTACTAGGGTCTTTAGCTCTTTCTTTAATTATAGTTCTAATAGTTTTAATGTCAAATCCAACCGCTTTAGCCTCGTCACAAACTTCTTTTATCCTTTCAAATATTTCAGTTTTTTCAGCTTCGTAATTTTCAATAGCTTCTATGTATTTTTTTAGTTGTTCTCTTGTTTCGTTATTTATTATGTCAGTCATTTTATTTTAATTAATGTTAATAAATTTTATCTGCCAATCCCCAATCAATAATTTTTTGACCCCTAACAAACAAGGAATCATCTTTTATTACTTTTTTCAAATCAGGAATACTAGCATATTTCTTATAAGTATTTCTGACAAAATCAAAGTGAGCTTGCACAAATTCTGTTTGACGCTCCAATTCTATATCGTTTGTAACAAAAGTGCCACCACTACCTAAGTGGCACAAGTGTTCTGTAGACTCACTTATAAATCTACTTCCTTTCGTTCCAGAGCACGCTAACATTGAGCCACAAGAAAAAGCATAGCTTAGTACTCTAGTTTCTACTACAATGCCATCTCTTTTTGCTTTTTCAATCATGCCTAATAAGTGCATTAGATATTGACTATATCCACCATAAGAAGAAATATCAAAAATAATTTTTCCATCTTTTTTTTTGCTTTCTTGGTCTATTAATTTATAAAGTTGTGGCACTACATGATGGGAGATAGACTCATCAAAAATACCATGAATAAAAACCGTATCATCTCGAACAAAGTTTAATATTATATCTTTTGAGTGGTCTTTCTTATTATGATTTTCTGTAAATATTTTATTCATTTTGTTTTAATTAAATTTCTGTTTTAGTGGAGAATTTGATTATTATTATTGCTAGTAATATTATTAGGTGTTTCATTTCTTAAAAATAGATTTAATTCTTTTTCTTAGTGATTGAAATTTAGAAAAATCTTTTAAAATAGAATCTGGTTTAAATTTATGAGCAAATCTTCTTTTAATCTTTCTTTCTCCTATTACTTTTGCTGGTACTCCGCCAACTATTGAGTAAGGCTCTACATCCTTAGTTACTACTGCACAAGTTGCTATTACTGCTCCATCTCCTATTTTAACTCCTCCTTTTATTCTGGCTGAATCTCCTATCCAAACATCATTTCCTATTTCAACTGGATGAGATACATCGTTAAATAGTGCAACATATTGCTCATTATTAGTCTCCATAAAAGACTTAGTATAAAAGAAGGGGCTTGTTGATATCCTGTCCATTGGGTGATTATGTAGCCCTATACTAACATTGTTAGCTATTGAGCAGAACCTACCTATCTTTAGTTTAGAGTAATACGCAAAGTTTCTTCCTACGTAGCTATATAACCCCACTTCAATATCATTATGTAAATAATCGGCTGTAAATTTACATGGTAACTCAAATCTAACATTGGGCATTCTATGAACACCCATAATATCTGTGTCAAAACCTATTGCCTTTAGTTTCTTTCTAGTCTTTTTATTAAAATTGATTTTCATATTCTTTCATAATATTGTTTAAATGAAATAATGCTTTTTCTTTGTAATTAGACATTTGCAATTTTTTGTTTAATTTTTGCTATATTTTCTGGCTTTAATAAGCCTTCAACAATATTTCTTTCTTCGTTAATATTTTTCGAATTTGTCGCTAATATTTTTTTAAATACCTTGTCAATATTTTTTGAATTTGGCTCAATTCCATTTTCTAGCATTTCAAGAGCTATTCTTAAAGTCATTGATTTACCGCTTTTAGTTAATTTTGTATTTTTGTTTTCAAAAAATTTTTTAGTAACTGACATAATATTTTTTATTTAATTGTTAATAACTTTGTTACCTTTATACTAATACTATGTATCAGTTATGTCAAGTCTTTTTCTTAAAATTAATTCATTTAATTTATCAATTGTGTTTGGGTGTGGTTTTCTTTTACCTTGTTCATAGGCTCGTATTGAGGCTAGGGAGCATTTAATTAAAGGGGCTAGCTCTTCTTGGGTGTAGTTTAGTTCGTTTCTTTTTTGTTTAAATTCTTTTTTGTTCACAATATTTGTTAATTATTTAGTTAAAGTTATACTACTACATAGTATTAGTAATGTCAACAACTAAAATTAATAAAATGCATTATTTTTTCTTTTCAAGATTTTTGTATTTTTCTATAATTATTTTATTCTCTGTTGCATTATAGCAATTAAGTAGCTCTTTATAAAATTCCAATAATCTGTTTAGTTTATCTGGGTTGCCTCTAGGAGAATTAGCAATATGATTAATTTGTTTATGAACTCTGTCTATTGTTGCCTTCATTGAATATTTTCAAGTAATTTGTTAGTTAATTCAATTAAATCATCTTGGCTAAAATTATCTTCTTCCCATTTCTTCAATGGTATGTTGTGTATTCCTTTTGTTCCTGTGTGGCAACTTTCGCAGATTGCCATTGTAAACAAATCACTTGCTTTTAATCCAAGCCCCATGCCTATTTTATGATGTGCAATTGTTTTGCTTTTTTGCTGTCTTTTTTTTGCAAAGCAATTTACGCAGGGTATTTCGTGAATATCTGACAGTCTTTTTTTGTCTTTGTAGCCATTTCTAAATTTAGGTTCTGGCTTAATTAAGTTAATCATTTTCCAAAAATTTCTTCCACTGAATGAAAGGGTCTTGTTTTTTTTCCGTCATTATCAGTAAACTTTATGATATTGGCGTGTCCAAAATGGGTGTCTGATATTAAATAGCTAGTCATTTTTATTTTATATTCCATATTTCAATTGGTAAATATTTCCTGCATATATCAGCTGTTAGTTTCTGGTTTTTCTTTCTAGCAGCAGCATAAGCAGCAGCAGTATCAGCAGCATTAGCAGCAGCAGTAGCAGCAGCAGCAGCAGCAGTAGCATAAGCAGCAGTATCAGCAGCAGCATCAGCAGCATAAGCAGCATAAGCAGCAGCAGCAGCATCATAAGCAGCATAAGCAGCATAAGCAGCAGCAGCAGCATCATAAGCATCATCTAATTGTTTTCTTGTGGCTTTCCCCTCGCCATATTTGATTGCCATGTCAACCGCTTCTTTGCTTCGTTCATTTTCCATCAAGTGTCTTACTGTGTTTGCACAATGACCTGCGATTAAAGTTCTTAATTTCTTATTTCTAGGATTAGATCTAGCAAATAACCACAAAATCCAATCACCTCTTTCACAATTATTTAAAAATTCTTCCAGGGTGAAGTCTTTAGCCAATAAATAACCATCTTCACAAGCATTGTGTTTTTTTAGAAATTCTTTTAGTGTTTTCATGCTTATTTGTTTTTGTTAATAAACTTATTAATTATTTAAAGCCTCTTCAATTTTATTAATAGTATTTAAATTAGGAATATTACAACCTTTTAAGGCATTATGAATAGTTGCCCTGGAGACTCTAGCCACTTTAGCAAGTTCTGAAATATTTATATTTTTATTTCTCATCTTAGCTTTCCAACTTTTTACAGTATTTACCTTTAAAGTTATTAATTGTTCTTTTCGCATTTTTTATTTAATTAAGATTAGCAAAAGACATGTTAATATATTAAATTATATTTGTCAAACATTTATTATACATTAATATGTAAATCATACCTTATCATTTTTGTACACTTTTATACAATATTAATAGAATTGTAAAACATTTATTTGACATATCAAATCATACATGTAATACTGGTTTTGGGAGTGGTAAACTCTAAAAGGCGTGGTAAACCTAATATTAGTAATAAATTTAATTTTTTATGAAAGAAATAATTTTTAGTAAATTAATTTTAGCTGAACTTGCTGCTTATTTTATTTTATCAATTTTAATTTTTTAATTATGAGAGTAGAAAATTCAATATCTATAAAAATACTACTGAAAAGGATTGAACTAAGTGATTCAAATATCCTTAAAGTTCTTAGCGTTGCTCGTGATGCTGGAATAAAAAGGCTTTACAAAGTTATTAACAGATTAAATAAAGAGGCAAAATGATAATAAATAAACAAGAAGAACTAGAAGCATTAATTGACTCTAACAACGATATAATCATTGAAGATGATTTAATAATAAGATGTGATATTAACATTGATGCAAATATTAACGCAAGGAATATTAACGCAAGGAATATTAACGCAGTGGATATTAAAGCATGGGATATTAAAGCAGGGGATATTAACGCAAGGAATATTAAAGCATGGGATATTAACGCAGTGGATATTAAAGCATGGGATATTAAAGCAAGGAATATTAAAGCATGGGATATTAACGCATGGGATATTAAAGCAGGGGATATTAACGCAGGGGATATTAAAGCATGGGATATTAAAGCATGGGATATTAACGCAGGGGATATTGAATATTACGCTGCCTGTTATGCTTGCAATTCCATAATTTGCAAATCAATTAAGGGGCAAAGAACAAATAGCAAACACTTCGTATTAGATGGAGAGTTAAAAATTAAGGAGGAAGATGCTAAATAAATTAAAATACTATCTGAACCAATTTGGATTTAAAATATATTATAACCGCTATGAAATTTTTAGAAAAATATAAAGAATATATTTTACCGCTGCTTTGCTTATATGCGAGTAGTATTTTTATAATTTATACCATAATAACATCATGATTACGCAAAGAGAAATAAAACTAGAACTCAAAGATTCTTTAAAAGATTTATCACAAGTTACTACTAAAGCCATTTCAGATTATGTATATAAAAATCTAAATAGTAGTGATGATATTGATCTCGTCAAAGAAGTGTTGAATAACTCATATAAGTTGAAAAATGACAAATAAAACAATAGAACAAATACAAGAAGAAAACCGCAAGCTAATTATACGAGCCAACAATCCAGAGGCTAAGAGTTATGAGGAGGCTTTAGAGATGGAGTTGGGTTTTGGATGTGGGGTAGTTTTAAATAAAGAATTTAAATACTACAACACTTGGAAATCATGCTTTGAAAAAAAGGGGTCAATTGTTATAAAGGGAATTTCAGATTGTGCAATCACATTGGGCTATCGTGATGAATATCACAATGAATTTATTAGTTTAGGTGATAATTTTTTTAAAGAAAAAGGATTTTGCAAAATAATAGGCAAGCCATTAACTCTAGATAGAGTTTTAATAGCCTTAAAAAACAATGGAGATCTTCATTATTACACACTTGAATACATTTTTTATATATCTCTAGTTAATCAAAATGCAGATGATCAAATAGAGTGGAACTTAACCAAACCAATCCTAGAAGAGCAAGACGAAGAAACACAAAGAGAAATAAACAAATTACTTAACAATGCTAAATAAAATAATGTCAACAAACACTAAAGAGCTTTTAATTGAAGAGCTAAAAGAAAAAATAGAAACAATCCAAGAACAAGACTTTCCTTTTATGGAAGTTGGAACAGGAGATGAACAAATAGAGAGCTACAAAGATTGTTTAGAGCATGAAGATATAGATGATCGTTTGTTTAGCTTGCAAGATTGTTTAAGCGATCATCAAGGAATTGTTGAGCAGAATAGTTATACTGATTATATTAATTAAAATAAAATAACATGACTAAACAATTTTACAAAAAACAAATAGAAAAGGAACTAAAAAGAATTAAACCTTTTTCTCACAAACTAGACTATATGCAAAGAGATGAACTAAGATTTGCAAAAGAAGACCTATTTGAAAAAGATTACGACTTAGCAGATTATGAACAATGTTTATCAAACTTAAAAGACATTGTATTAAAATGAGAGGTCAGATATTTTACGAAAAACCACAACTTAAAAATGGCTGCATTACTTGCCTAAAGAATGAAGCAAAAGAAGACGATTACGAGTGCTGGGATTGTATAGATAAACACACCCAAAAAATGAAAAAAATCAGAGAGAACAAGCTATTATTCAAGACTCAATACAAAATTGGGAAAAATTACATCAGAAAACCTAACAAAAATAAAGGCTCTAAAAGGCTATCCTCAAAATAATACAATCAACTGTACCATTTTAAAGAAATAAATAAAAACAAATATTAATTATTGACATAGTATTTTATACTTAATTCCTATGGCACACACCTTCCAGTGTGCCTGCCTTTGGAAGGGGTTTTTATTAAGAAATTAAGGTTATGTCAATAGGTTTTATCAAACTACATAGAAAATTAACGCAATGGGAATGGTATAGTGATATTAACACGACTCGCCTTTTCACGCACCTGCTTCTTATGTCAAACTATGAGCCTAAAAAATGGCGTGGTATTGAAATAGGCAGAGGAGAATATTTAACCAGCACAGTAAAATTACCAAAAGAAACAGGTCTTACAAGACAGCAAATTCGCACTTCATTAAACAGGCTAAAATCAACCAACGAAATAACCATTAAATCAACCAGCAAATATAGTATCGTGAAGCTAGAGAATTACTGCCTCTATCAAGGCAAGGAAGTTGCAGATCAACCAACAAAACAACCAACAAACAAACCAGCGAGCAACCAGCAACTAACCACAACTAAAGAAGTAAAAGAAATAAAAGAAGATAAGAATAAAAAGAGATCTATTATTCCAAATTTTGTTAATGCTGAATTGTGGAATGGTTTTTTAGAGATGAGAAAAAAAGCAAAGGCACCACCTACTGACTTGGCAATAAAAGGGATTTTAACTAAGCTTGGTAAGTTTGAAGAAAATAAAGGAGGTAATGCAAATATAGCTCTTGAAAATTCTATTGAGAATAACTGGAAAGGTGTATTTGACCCTAGAGGAAGTAGCAATAATCAATCAAATTATGGAGTAAATTTTTAATGATAGAGAAAAAATATTTAAAACAATTAATACACGCAACTGGTCAAAATTTTCAATTTAAACTAATGCCAGAATTTGAATTTATCTTTGAAATGCTTTTTGATAAAGTTAAAAATTGTGATAAAGTTGTTATTACAAAGAAATTTGAGGAGCTTTGGAAAATTACAAGCGATGAATGGAATCAACAATATGGATTTAGAGGCTACCCTTCCCTTGCACAGTGGTTAGAAATTTTAGTTGAAAAACCTTTAACAGAGAAAGATATTGAAAAGAAAAAAAGAGAATATGAGGAAAATTTGCGTTTTAAAGCATCTTTAGTAGGTGTATGGTGCAATGACCCAAATTTATTAATTTCATTCCCACAGCGTTATAAAAACCCCGAAAATGAGCATATTAAATTAGTAATAGACACTTACTGTAAAGTTAAAGAAAATCTATCAGATGACAGAATAAAAAAAATGGCAATCTATTTAAAAAAAGAACTAGATCAAGATAAAGCCTTATTCTATAATGCTCTAAAGGGTATTGCAAGGGAAAAACAACCACTTTTATTAACTTAAATTAAAAAACTATGAAAATTAAACAATTAAGAAACAAAACAGTAAAAATAAAAGTAGTTACAGGAAGTAGGAATGAAACGGAACTTCAGGATGTTAAAGCTTACGCACAAGTTGATTTAAATGATGATGTTACTCTAGTAATCATAAAATCTAAAGTATGTCATGAAAGATTAGATAAAGATGTTTTGAGATATATTTTAAGCTGTCCAGTAACTGGACAATCTGTAAATAAGTATGTTATGAACGGAAAGACTCAAAAGGAATTGTTAAGCAAAATATCACAATATCCAGATTTAGCAGAAAAAGTTGCTAAGGGAAGAAGGAAATTATTAACTTAAATTAAAACAAAAATGACAAAAGAATTTAAAACAGGCGAAGAAGCTATTTATATTAAAATGGGAAAAGATGATTTTATGGCACAAGTTATACCGTGCTTTATTTATCATAATTTAGTAAGAGGTGCCAATAATCCAGTTTATGAAGTTATTTTAAGAAATGGACAGCAAATTGAAGCTTTTCAAAGTGATCTTTATACTGAAATTGAAGCAAGAAAAAAATTAAAAAAGTATATGAGTACTAAATTTAATTATATGAAATAATAATTAAAACACTTTTATTAACTTAAATTAAAACGAAATGAAATACAAAGTAAAACAAAGAGTATATACCGTTTATGAGCATCAACCCTACGGAAAAGGAGGCTTAACAATAAACGCTTACAGAATTACTAGGGTTATCAGTGATAAGAGCGAGGATCTATCAAAAGGGGATTATGTAGTCATGAGCCTAGATAATGGAGATGCAACAAGACAATTTTATTCAGAGATTGACTTGTTAGATCAAAATGAAGTTCTGGAAAAGGTGGAAGAAATAACTAGAAAGAAATTTTAACCACCGCTTTGAGAGCGCAACAATAAATAAGGAGGAGTGAATGAGTAATCTAGAACAAGAAATTATAAATGAGATTAATAAAGGTATAGACGAGGCTAATAATGATCTATATTATACTGTTTTTGGACATGTTTATGAAATTGAAATAAATAAGGAGGATTGAATGAGTGAGATAAAAGACTTTTTAAAAGAATTACTCTGTAGGCACGAGAAAGTAACTAAAACTTTTGGTGCTAATTTTAAAAACCCAGATCAAAGATGTGTTGTTTATACTTATATTGGATGCAAGAAGTGTGATAAGCATTTTAAGATTATTAAATAATTTGACCACCGCTTTGAGAGAAAGCGTAAGTAAAACACAAAAGAAGAATAATGAGCTATGAAAGTATTAAGCCTTTTTGATGGAATAGCAAGAGAAAAACAACCACTTTTATTAACTTAAATTAAATTAAAAAAATTATGACAAAATTAACACAAGAAGAAATATTAGAAGCTCGCAAGCTTAGAATTGAAAGAGCGGAACAAAACCACAAGCAAAGATTAGAGCTAGGAATCAAAGCAGAGCAAAGCGAACAATCTTTAAAAATTGAACTAGAACATATTGAAGATATTTACGATATATTAATAAATAAATAAAATTATGACACAAGCAATAATAATACTATCAATCCTGGGAGTAATGGCAATAGGAGCATTTTTATTGTGGTTTTCACAACAAAAGGAAATAGTAATTAATTTTAGTAAATGGATATGAAAGAAAAAGAGCCTTTAGAAATGATAAAAGAATTTCTAAAAAAACAGACTAAAGAAATTAGAGAAGCTCGCAAATACTTAAGGAAGAAATATCCAAAATTAATAAAATAATATGAATAAGATAAAAAAAGAAGCTTTAGCACTACTTAGACTTTTGCATGCTAAACAAAAAAAATACAGAAAACTAAATGATAAAATAAGAGAATTACAAGGTGATTTTCCAACTCATATTCAATCAATAGATGATGAGTATTATTCAGGAGTTACAAAATTACTTGATGAAATATTAGGCGATGAATTAGCTAGTTATCTTTTGTTTGAAGTTGACGGAAGCGATAGATTTTATTACCAGTTAAATGGTGATGATAAGAAATTTCCTATTAGAAATGTTGATGATATTGTAAAATATATGGATTATCGAGATGAATCATAACATAATCTTACTCTTATTAACAATATTTGTTCTAATTGCTTTTGTGGTTAGGCAATCAATTATTTATAGCTTATGATCAGTGAAGTATACAATGAAGATGTTTTTGAAACAATGAAGCGTATTAAAGATAAATCTGTTAATCTTATTATTTGTGATTCACCTTACTTTAAAATATGTGGTGGTTTTGACTGGGCTTTTAAAACAATGCAAGAGTGGATTGATTGGCATATTCTTTTGCGTGATGAGTTTGAAAGAATCTTAGCAGATAATGGCTCTTTATTTGTTTTTGGTGATGAAAAGAATATTGCTTATTTGCAGGTAGAGTTTGATAAAAGGTTTAATTTATTGAATAGCTTGGTTTATAAGAAAGTTAATGCTCAAACAGTTAAGGGGCTTGATGGTTTTTGTTGTTTTGCACCAGTCACCGAGAGAATCCTATTTTATGACAAAGGGCGGAGTAAAACAGGGCTTGAGATGATTAAAAGTCTAATAGAAACACCTTTTGCCAAAATAATGAAAGATGAGATGTTAAAACAAAATATTACTCAAAAACAGATCTCAATGCTAGAGTTATCAAAAAATGGTAAGCCAACAGGCTGGGTTTGCAATAAATTATCAAGTCAACAATTACCAACCAAAGAGCAATGGAGTAAAATTTGTAACTTATTTAAAATAGAAGATTATTTTGAGGATTTACGCAAGGAATCTGATGATTTACGCAAAGAATATGATGATTTACGCAAAGAATATGATGATTTACGCCGCCCTTTTAACAATCAATTCAGATTAACTGATGTAATTGATGCAAAACTTAAATCAAGTTTTCACCCCACAACGAAAGATGGAGCGGTGATTGAGAAGCTAATTTTAACCACAACCAAAGAAAATGATCTAGTTTTTAGTCCTTTTCTTGGCAGTGGTACTGATAGAATAGCATGCCACAACACTAAACGCAACCTTGTTTCTTGCGAGATTGACAAAGATTATTTTGATAAAGCAGAATCAAGATTCCAAGAGCATATTAAACAAATGACATTATTCTAATGCCAATAGTAATTAAAATAAATCCAGTCGCAAAGCCTAGAATGACGCAATCTGACAAGTGGAAAAAAAGAAAGTGTGTTTTAGTTTATAGAGCCTTTTGCGATGAATTAAGATTGCAAGCAAGAAATTTTGAATTAGGAGGAAATTATAAAATATGCTTTTATCTTCCAATGCCAAAAAGTTGGAGCAAGAAAAAAAAGGAATATATGAAAGGCACGCCACACCAACAAAAACCAGATTTAGACAATTTAATAAAATCTATCAATGATGCACTTTTAAAAGATGATAGTGTAGTGTATAGATTTGAAGCCTCTAAGTGGTGGGGTGATGAAGGAAAAATAATAATTCAAAATTTTTAGAGAAAGTTGAAATTAATAGTTGACTTTAATATTTAAATCAGTTTAAATGAATTTAAACACTAACTAATTAAAAATAACATGACTAAAAAACAAATACCAACCTCGTTAAGAATACCAGAATATTACTACAATTCGCTTGTTAATCAAGCTAAAAAGGAAAATAGATCATTAAATTATCTTGTTAATGAGGCTATTGTATATTTTGTTAAGAATTTAGAGAAAAATAATATTAACTTAAATAAAAAATAAAAATGACAATGAATCAAGCTTTATTAAGAGTTGGTTTTGAGAGGAGCTGGATCGGGAGCAGTAGCGGGAGCAGTAGCAGTAGCTGGAACAGGAGCAGTAGCGGGAGCGGTAGCAGGAGCAGGAGCAGTAGCGGGAGCGGTAGCAGGAGCAGGAGCAGTAGCGGGAGCTGGAACAGGAGCAGTAGCGGGAGCTGGAACAGGAGCAGGAGCGGTAGCTGGAACAGGAGCAGTAGCGGTAGCGGGGTATTTAAATGATTACTGAATAATATTAACTTAAATAAAAAATAAAAATGACAAATACAATAGAAATTAATGGCGAAAATTACATCAAAGAGTCTGAAATTACGCCAGAATATAAAGAAGAGTTGCTAAAAACTAATATGCATCCTTTCAAAATAGGTGAGAAGTATTTTATTAGAACTGTAACTATGTATTTGGTGGGTAAGCTTGAAAAGGTATTTGATGATGAATTAGTTATATCGGGTGCAGCATGGGTGGCGCATTCTGGCAGATTTTATAATGCTATAAAAGACGGAGAAAAAGCTATTGATGAGATCGAACCTTTTATAGATGATGTTATTATAGGTCGTGGATCATTAATTGACATGACAAAATGGGATCATGATTTGTTACTTAATCAAAAATAATTAACATCTATGAAATGAAAAAAATACTTAACGCACTCAAAAAACTATTCAAAAGAAAACGCAAAAGCTCTTTTAGTAAAAGTGCGAACGGTGAGAGCATTAAGAAATTATTAAATACAAAATAAGTGAAAAATGAGTAAAGACAGAATATTAATAATTAAAGATGGATTATCTCAATCTAGTGTAATAGGTAATATCTTCGCTAACAGTAAAGATAAATACATCACCAATATTTTGAATGAGATTCAGAAAACAGCAGGAGATCAAAAGAAAGATTTATCACAATGCACGGTCAATAGTATTGTAAGCTCAATTAAGCAAGCTCACGATCTAGGACTAGAAGTTGATGCAAGGCAACATTGTCATTTAGTGAGATATTTTAACAAAGATAAGCAACAATTAGAAGCTAATTTACAGGTTGGTTATCGTGGTTTTATCTATGCCATTAAAAGAGCGTATCCAGATGCTAATATTGATTGTAGATTAGTTTATGAAGGTGATAAATTTACTCTAAAAAAAGAGGGTGATCTTACTACTTATAGTTTAGATGTTGAAAATCCTTTTGCAAAAAGAGATAAAATTATAGGGGGTTTTTGCTATATATCTTACTCACTAGGCGAAAAGAAGTTAAGTTTTTGCGAGGTGATGAATATTGATGAGATTAACAAGATTAAAGATTGTGCAAAACAAGCTTTTATTTGGAATGCTTGGTTTGAAGAAAAGGCAAAAGTGGCTTTAATTAGAAGAGCTTGCAAGATACATTTTAGCTCTATTCAACAATTATCTAATTTAGAACAACATGACAATAAAGACTTTGAGATAAAAGATGTTTCTAAAACCGCTAACTTACCAGATAACTTAGAATTTGAGGAGGGGGAGTGATGAGTAAAATATATAAAATATGCTTAGGTTTGGTTATTTTATTTCCTGTAGAAGTAAACGCAGGATATGCAATTAAAAAAGTAGTTCCAAAAAATTGTAGAACTATACATAAGGGAGTGATGGCTTGTGAAGATGTTATTAGAAATAATACATGTTACATCACATCATCTGGCATGGCAACTGTCAGTAACATTCATTGCGTTAAAAATTAAATGACGGATAAAATATTAAATAACAAGGGGGGTGATGAGTAAAATAATACTAAAATATGAAATTAATTGTTGACATATAGAAACATTGAGTTAATATATAGTTACATTATTAATTTAATTATAAAAAATATGTCTGAAATCTTAAAAAAATATTCATCTAAGCCAAAAGTCTTTGTTTTAGAAACAGAAAATGACTATAAAAAGGATGATCTTGTAAATTATGAAACAAGATATGGAAAAGAAATAGAATTAATTATCTATAAATTAGTTTTGTCAAAAAATGGTAAAAACTATTATTCATATTTACGAAGCGATGGAAAAAGCAGAAAAACAATTTTAGAAAATAGAATTCAAAAAAGAAAAGATTGGGCAGAATCTCAAGAAAAGAAATCAGATAAATGTTATGAAGCGAGCCAAGAGGGCAAGGATTTTTTAGTATTAGCTGAGCCAATTAAAATTGGTCATCATAGCGAAAAGAGGCACAGGGGTTTAATTGAAAGAAATGCCAAAAGAATGGATAAGTGTGTTGAACATAGTAAAAAAGCAGAGGTTCATGAGTGGAAAGCAAGTAATATTGAAAATCAACTGCAAAGAGAATTACCTGTCGATACCCCAGATTGTTTACTTGAAATTGAAAAGGCTTTAGAAAGTGCAACTCAATTACATAAATTTTATAAAGAAAATCCAGATGAAAGAGAGCATTCTTATAGTTTAACTTATGCAAAAAAGAAGGTTAATGATTTAACAAATCGTTTAACAATAGCAAATAATCTTTGGAGGATTTGTGCATAATTTACCAAAAATATTGAAACATATAAGAACTTTTAACAAACTAACCCAATTGGAGTTAAGTAAAAAGATTAGCATAAGTCGCTCTTATATTTCGCAAATTGAAAAAGGGATTAAAAACCCAACTAATGAAACTTTGCAAAAATATTCAGAAGCTTTTGATATTCCTTTGTCAGTAATTTATTTATTTGCTGAAAATTTGGATAATAAAGAGGATTTGAAAAATAAGGCTAAAAAACTATTAACAAAGAGTAGTTTAGGTTTATTGGATTGGATAAGTAAATAATATTAATAGGAGGAATGCATGAGTAAGATTATAGATAAGTCAATAAAACAAATTAAAATCAGGAGAGAGTCAATTTTTCAATCAGCAATAAATGATATATTCAGTCTAGGACTTGTTGGATTCTTGTTTTGGTTTAATTATAAATTTATAGGCAATAGTTATTTAGTAAATGCTATTGTAATGTTTTTGATATTTCTTGCGGTCATTAAGACTGCAATCACTTTTAATAAAGGAGAGGATAAAAGATTTTTAGATTATAGTGGAGTTTCTGATAAAAAGATAGAGGAAATAATAGATATTTTAGAAAATGACAATTAAACAACAAAGTCAAGAGTGGCTAACAGAAAAGCGTAAATATATCGGCGGATCAGAAATACCTTCTGTTTGCACTCATTACACCAAAAAAGAACTTGAGCAAGTAAAAATTGAGATGGACACTTTCAAGACCGCTCTTGAGACTTATCTTGAAAAGAAATTTGATGTAAAACCAGATCCAATTAATCCTGTTTATAGTGAATTTGGACTTGGTATGGAAGATTATATTATAAACAGATTTAACCAAGAAAACAAGAATTTTGTTGCAACTGGATCAAAAGATTTTATAATTAATTCTGATATTCACGAGTTGGCTGCTTGTTCTCCCGATGGTTTTGTTGAAGCTAAAGAAGATTTTATTGATTATGATAAAAAGGAAATAAAGGCTAGCAAAGGTATGTTGGAAGTCAAAACAACGCCTTATCAGTTTAATTTTGAGGCAGAGGCAGGCACTCGCTGGGCTTACATTTTCCAACTCCAATACAATATGTTAGTTTGTGGTAATGACTGGGGATTGTTAGCTTGTTTAGCACCAAAAGAAAAAGAGTTTGATAATGATTTTTTTAAGGGTAAGATTTTAGGTAAGCTTAATCTTGCCGAATATATAGACCAAAATATAGAGCATGAATATGAAATATTAAATGAAGCTCAAGAGGGTGTTGATAAATACTACAACCTATACACCTACACCTACAAAGCCAACAAAACAATCCAAAACATTTGTAAACTAGCTTTAAAACGCTTCCAAGAGGCAATGGATAAAGTAATACTACCTAGTCTAAGCGATAACAAAGATAAATTGATGCGTGAAAAGAAAATGCTAGCTAAGATGCAACCAGATAAATATGGTGAAATTATGGCAGATAACGAGCTTAACGAGCTTTTAAATGACAGAGGAATTATAAACAATCAGTTTACTATTTTAAAAACAGAATTAGAACAAACTAATTGCAAGATAATTCAGAAAATGGATAAGGCTATTTGTGCAAAAGGATTTCATTACATAGCGAAATTTGATAAAAGACACGCCCTAAGAGTTAGTCAAAATAAAGATAGTGATGTAACCCCTCCAATGGTTGAACAATTACAAGCTGGCGAGTTTGTTGATTTTACACAAGGCGGATAATAATAATTAAACAAGATTATAAAATGGAAATATATTTTACTTAATCTATTTGATAAGTCAGAATAGATTTGGTTCTGCTAATATGTTTAGAATATGTTTAGCCTGTGTATGTGTTGAACATGTTTTTTTAATTAAATAATAATAATCAAAATAAATAAAATATGTCATTAAATAAAGTTACATTAATTGGTAATGTGGGCCAAGATCCAGAAATAAGAGCAACACAAGATGGTAGAGAAATTGCCAACTTTTCACTTGCTACTACAGAAAATTGGAAGGATAAAAACACTGGTGAAAAGCAGGTTAAGACTGAATGGCATAGAATAACAGTCTTTTCTCAAGGCTTAGTTGGAGTAATTAAAAATTATGTTAAAAAAGGCTCTAAGCTTTATATTGAAGGTCAATTACAAACTAGAAAATGGACGGATAAGAGCGGTATTGAAAAATACACAACTGAAATAGTTCTACAAAACTATAACTCAAACTTACAAATACTTAATTTTACAAATTCTCAAGATTCAGATCACAGCATTGAGGGTACTATAAAAAATGAGTTTCAAGGTGCTAAAGAGGTTGAATTAGATGATGATATTCCTTTTTAGGGAGCTTGACCAAGGTCATTAATAACCCATGAATCATTAGCTATCAGATTAGCTCTTGCTGTTGTGGCTGCTCCCACAGAGTATTGAGAAGCGACATCAAAAGTTAAACCACTCTGAACAGTTTGAGCATCCAAAGCAATTAATAATAAATCATAATTTGCTGTTGAGAACGCCGTTGCTCCTTTCAAGAAGCCAAAAATGCCGAAAAAATCGAAAGATGTTACCTGGCTATAATCTAAGGCACTTATATCTTGATTAAATACAGTGTTTGAATCAAAAGTAGCACTCATATTTGTAACGTTTGAAGTATCAAATAAATTAATAGGCTGATTGAATGCTGAATTTTGAAACATGCTTTGCATATTCTCAAGGGCTGTTGTAACCCAACTATTAATTGCTTGATTAAATGCTGATCCAAAGAACATACCGCTCATATTTACTACACTCTGAACATCCCAAACCCCTATTGCTTGGTTAAATGAGGTGTTGCTGAACATACTATTCATATCAGTGACTAACGAAGTATTCCATGAATTCAAAGGCTGATTAAAGCCAGAATTAGAGAAAGTCTCACCCATATCAACGACACTTGAAGTATCCCAGGCATTTAAGGCTTGATTAAACGCTGTTGCATTTTTGAAAGTGCTATTTAAATTAGTCACATTGCTAATATTCCAAACTCCCACAGGCTGATTGAAAACCGAGTTTGTTAAAAACATTCCAGATAAATTAGTTGCTGAAATCATATTCCATACAGAAATATTCTGGTTCATGCTAGTGCCGCTAAATGCTTCTGAGAAATTCTCCACATTACCAACATCCCAAGTTGTGATCGATGAATTATTAAATGATGATGAGCTAAATATAAATTCAATTGTAGTCGCACTGGATAATACCCAACCAGCAACACTTGAATTAAATGGAGTTACTGCAAACATATTTGCGAAAGTTGTTACGCTGCTAACATCCCATAAATCTAAATCTTGATTGAAAGGAGTATCAAAAAACATTTTATCCATTTGCTGCACAAGGCTAACGTTCCAAGTATTAATTGGTTGATTAAACGCTGAGTTTGCAAAAGCCAAAGAGCAATCTATTAAATTGGTTGTAATCCATTGATTTAATGGGCTATTAAAATTAATAGCATTAAGAGCCATAGATTGAATTGTGGTAACATTGCTAACATCCCAACCATTTATTAAAGGATTTGCCTTAGAGCCTGCAAAACAAGCTTCTAAAGTAATAATTGTTGAGGTGTTCCATCCGTTCATGCTGCCAGATACTGATAATATACCAGAAAAAGCATTGTGAAAATTAGTTGTACCGCTTAAGTTTAAATTATCTGTAGCCGCCCAATCTAAATTAGTACAGCCGCGAAAATATCCACCGCTATTACCTACTTTTAATTGACCACAATTACTAACAGAAGTAATTTTTAGTTTATCTCCACCATTATTAAAAGTAAAACCATCTATTGGAGCGTCTATTTCTATTGTTTTTGAACCCGAGCCATCTGGAAAAATAACTACATTATCACCAACAGCAGTAACTGTCTTAATTACAGATCCATTATAAATAACATCAAAAGGAAATGTTGAAGTTGCTTCTACAGGTAAAGCTATTTCATCATTGGCTGATATACCTGCATTTGTTGTAAGCCAAGTTGATATAAACTTAGTTTGCGTAACAGCAACATCACCAGCCAATATGCCTCTTGTGATTTCTTTAGTCATTCCTCCCCTTGTTATGCTCATAGCTTTATTCTGTTATATTTAATAAAAATTCATCATCAAGAATTGATCTTAATTTTTCTAGAGTATTTCTTGAGTCTAACACGGCTATATTTTCACCTAAAAAGCCCCACTTTCTACCAACTAAAATGCAACCCTGTGTATGCTCCTCGATGTTACCACTATGAATTAATATATAAGACCTACCTTCTACATCTTGAAGCTCCCAAACATTTGGATATTTATTACTTGAATATGTCTTCACTATATATTCTCCTACTGGAATACATGAAATGTAAGGCTCATTATTTAACCATGGATTTTCAAGTGTTTTGGCAATTTCTTTACCCTCTAGCTCTAAACTTCCTAATACAGCTTTATTGCTTATTATTTCTCTTTTTAGTTTAACTTTCTGCATACTCTAATAAATCCATTAAACTTAATATCATATCTCCGTATTCTTCACTATAACCTACTGGCATTTTTTAACTCCTAATTTTTCATTATGTAATAGAAAATAATCAACATGCTTATTGCTTATTATTTCCTTCTCTCTCTTGTTTAAGCAAATAGGCTCTCCCCATAGCTCAAAGTTATCTGTTGTAGTGCTACAGGCGTTTAAGCTTATCAGCACGACTAAGCTTACTGTTACGATTATAAATCCTTTTAGCATCTTTAACCGCATTGATCGCCTTATCTTTTTGTCTATTTCTTTCATCCTGTTTTCCTTTAAACTTACCAAGTGTAAAAATTCCAATAATAAATAATATAATTGCTCCTATCTTCTTAATCATTTTATAACATATTCATACATTACGATAATTGTAGCTGTTATGCTACAAAGAACTATACTAATAGCCAAAGCCCTTCTTGTCCATTTATGCTTTAAAACTCTTCTGACTATACTGTCAATTAATGCCCATTTAGTTTTCATAATCTATAAGTAATATTTGTAAAAAAACTCTGCCCTTCCTCATTCTTAGTAGTGCCGCCAAAGCCAAAAGATAAGTCTTTAGTGAGTAAATAGTTTACACTAAAACCAGAAACAAGCAAGTTATTTGTAGTCTTTTGATTTAAAAACTTCTTTTCAATTTTAACATTCGCTAAAAATAGAGCAGGAATAAATCTATTTATTCTATATCCCAATTGTAAGCCATCAAATCTTACAGTTTGCTTTACTTTTAATCCACTTTTTAAAACTAAATCATTGCTTCTAACTGCAAATCTATTAGTATTAATAGCTAGATTAATTTTCTTATATTCCCAACTTCCACCAATAGTAAAGGTTGGTTTATATTGTTGGCTTACTACTTGCTTATTTTTAGTATAAGTAAAGCCAGTCCCTATAGTTAGGGCGTTAGCTGTCCTTGTTAGTAGTAATATTATTATTAGTATTCTTAGCATCTAAAGCCCCCCTGTATTCTTTAAGTGTTTCTAAACAAAGATTAAGCACTCCTTCATTCTTTGCAATAGAATCATGATTGCGCTGCTTTTCAGTTTTCATGCTATCTTTAATCTCTTTTATATCCGTGCGCATCTCAGATATAGTAGAGTTAATTGTTTCTTCTAGTTTACTTACATTCTCTTCTGCTATCTGTTTTGCCTCATTTCTGACTAAAGACGTGTATTTATCCATAATAGACTGACAAAGATTATCAGCTAACCACTTACCAAACCTAGCAAATATATAAACAAAAAAACCTGATACAGCAAAAACAATCCCTAAGCCAAAATTATTTATTTGATCTGCAACATTAATTCTTTCCTTCATGTATTAACCTTATTTATTGACTCTATATAGCTAAAACTAATAAATTCTCTTGGATTTGGAACTTTATCATTAAACTTGCTGTCTGTTATTCCTACCGCCCTCATTGATTGAGCTGCTGCACTTGAACATACACCATCATAAATTTTTTTAGGCTTCTTCCCTAGTTTTTTCCTAAACCAATTGTATAATCTATAAATGAAATTAGGTGTTAATAATAACTCGCTAAAATTATAATCATCTTTAGTGTTCCAATATTCCCTTAACTCTTTATTCTGGCTACGAGTTATTTTATTAGCATTAGGCAGGTAATAGAAATCATTTGAATCATCTTTGAATCTAGAATCTATTAGATAATCACCCATTGTATGTACTATCATATAAGTATTAGTTACCCTACCTTCTTCTACTAACTGCTCGCCAACCCTAAAGGTTAATATATTATCTTTTCTTTTTACATCAAAAACACCTGCGATATGACTAACTTTAACACCACTTACCCAAAATATTAATTTAGCGAAATACTGCCACCACTTTTTAGCATAAAAGGCAAAGAAGTCGCCATTCTTTAGGTTTTCATATAGATACTGTAATTCTTTTTGGCTTGCGTTCATTAAAAACTTATGTCAATTTGTTCAATCTCTGAAATAGAATTACAACTTTCTATTTCTTTATTAAGGGTGGCTTGGCGGAAATAAGAATAAGATCTTTGATCTTCAATCAAATCAATTATTCCTTCCGCTTGCGCTATTGTCAATAAAATTGGATTATCATTATTGTCTAACCAATTAATAGTGCCTGTACTAATATTTCTTGGGCTTCTTGCTGCTGCTATTAGATTTAAACCAGCTATTTGTGTTGCTTTAAACTCTGTATCTTTAGAGTCTATTTTATAAGTAACAGGTTGATGCATCCAATTGTTTCTATTTATTAGAATTTTAGCTATTTTATTGTCTTTAGCTTCTTGTAATAACTCACTATCTGGCTTTACATATTCCTCAAGGATATCTCCATTTACAATTGCTTTCTTTGGTCTGTCTTCCCATTCTTCTTTTGAGATCTCAATATAACCTATATCATTAGTATCAATAAATGACTCGTTTGCATAGTTAATATCGTTTGGAAAATAGCCAATAACAATATTATCTGATTTATTATATTTTACTGTAAATTTTGCTTTATCTTCTCTCATTTTTGTTTCCTTAAAAATTAATAACCAATTGCAAACCAATACATAAAGTCAATAGACTTGGAATATTGAAACTGCGAGGCTGTTGCTGTACCCTGTCTCAATCCCGCGGCTAAAGCCGTTCCTCCCGTGTCAGTGGAAGTGGAACCATTACCAACTATGACTTGAGAAATTGCATTAGGAAAAACAATAGGGTAGGTTACTGTGCCAGAAGTTGTTGTATTTAAAACATCTCCCCATTGTAATATTATTTCATCAAAAGCGCCGCCAATATTAATCGGTATTTTTGCATAGCCATTAGTTGCTTGATTACTTGCCCCAAACAATCCCAACAATGTATTAGGAGCAACATATTTATCAGCCACAACGCCTGCATTAACCTCCGCTTGTGAGGCTGCTACCGTTCCATTGTCAAGGTTTGCTAGATCTCCTAACAACTGCCAATTAACAACATCACTTAAAGCATTACCGATATTATTATCTGTTATTGATTTATATAGTTTAGTGCCGCCTACTTCTCTTTGAATATCGCCTATATAATATTCTGCATCTGTTGCATATTCTGGTATACCTTTATTTAATAAATATTGTAATTGCTCCGTTTCTATTTTGTGCAGGCCGTTAAATTCCTCTAAAGATGGTAATTCCTCGCCAGATATAACAGCATCACTCCAGCCTTCTTGATAAGCTGCTAAGGCTTGTAAAGTTTCTATGTTTGGAGTTTCAACTTTTGCTCCAGCTTGTAAGCTTCCAAACTGTCCATTATTAGCCGCATTCTCTGAAAATATTTTTTGATGTACTCTTGTTAAATTAGGATTTGCCATAATTTTATATAATTTATTTATTAGTTATTACGAGCCTGTTATATTCCATACAATCGCTTGACAAACTATGTCATCTGCTGAGCCTGTATTTTCAACATAAATTTCTATAATGTCATCTTTTTCAATGTTTTTTAAAGCTTGTAAAGATACTTGCAAAGGCGTGCCAGAATCAGCTTCTATAAAAGCAGAGGTAATATTATCATTAATACCATTAATTCTAAATAATGTTCTAAAAATATCTGCGCCTGCTTGTGATTTTTCCAAAGTTATCGTTGCTAATAATCTTGATGAAATAGTTTTATTGCCATAATATTTTAAAGTTCCATCAATTCCATTGTAAGTAGTGCTTGCCGTTGCACTTGTTATGGTTTCACCTACTGTAAAATATTGATTATCCCCTGCGCCGTCTTGCACATATTCAACATAAATATAATTATTTGGCAAGTCTATTGACTCAATTTTAGCAGTGTAAGTGCTTGTTCCTCCTGTTATAATTTGCCCTTCTTCAAAGTTAGTAGCGCTTGCAACCAATATTCTGCTAGAAAATAAAAGATTTTCAGAAGTTTTAACAGTATCATTAAAATCCATTTTTGCAGGAGTGCTTGCGGCTAAAGCTGTTGTAGCTCCAGTAAATGGAAAAACATTATCCATTGTCATTTGAATGGTGGGCGTATTATCAGCAATGCCCTGATTGCCTTGTATATTGTATGTTGGCAAATCATTATAACTTAAGCTCGCAGGGTTAAAAATGCCGCCTGTTGTCACTCCTGTTGCTATAAATATATTACCTGATATATTAGCCTCTTTTGCTGTTGCTCCTGATTCAATATTTAAAGCATAATCAATCGTTCTAGGGTGTAAAATATTCCCATTAAAATTCAAGGCGTTGATTCCTGTGGGTATATAGCTTCCAGCTCCTCCTGTTTGTCCTGACCAGTTATTATCTCTTAAGGTTAGCATTGTTGTCCCTTGACCATTCCATAAAACAACTTTATTATTTAATCCCTCAAAAGATAAACCATTGGATACTTCTAAGCCACTATCCCAACCTCTAACAAAATTGGCGTTAAAATTTACTGTTCCATATCCTTCAATCGCTCCAAGACTGCTACCATTGCCAGCAGCTCCGCCAATTAAATTACAATTAAATATATAAAATCTTCTATTTCTACCCTGAAAGCCATCAACCGAAGGATCAATAGTATAATCAATATCAGTTGCATCAAGTAAAGTTCCAGAATCACAACTAACGCCAAGTCTCAATAATACCAAATTAGCGTCGTTAGCAGTAAACATTGCGTCAGTTCCTTCATATACTAAAATGTCATTTTGTGGATTGTCACCAGTTATTCCGCAGTTATTACCAAAAACTATTCTATTAGTTCCTATATTTACTGAACCGCTAATCCTGTAATCTTTGCCATCTTCTAAAGTTATTACATTTGCTACGGGTGCAGGAAAGTCAGATAATTTATTTATTACTATTTTGTTTTGTTCGCCTCTTAAGCTTGTTAAAAGCTCCCAGTTATTAGTATCAGTTAAAGCATTGCCAATATTAGTATTTGTTATTGATTTATAAATATTTGTTGTGCCGTCTTCTTTTACTAAGCTGTTCTCATGATATTCTGTGCTACTGTCCCATACTGCAATGCCTTCTTGAAATAAATATGAAAGCTGCCTTGTATTTACAAAATTAATGCCGTTAAATTCTTCTTGTGTTGGTCTTCTTGTTCCTCCGATTGAAGCACTTGCCCAGCCTGCTTCATAAGCTGCTAAAGATTGAACGGTTGCAGGGTCACTAGTTAAAGTTCCGCTTGCTGGTGAATTTGCTTGCGCTGAGCCAAAAACCCCGATTGCTCCGCCATTTACTCCAAATAATTTTTGATATACTCTTGTTAGTTTTGCCATAATATTATAAATTAATTACTTTTTCATAAGTTAAAGTTTCGCCTTCTTTTGTGAAGCCGTCTGTATAATTAGTAAAGCCAGTCGTTAAATTTGACTGGGTCGTTCTTTTGTAGTTAGTAAAGCCAAAAAACTTTTTATTTCTTTCAATAATACCCTCTAATTTTACTCCCATTGGTCGTGGTAAAATGTTTTTTGTTGCTGCTATAACTGCAATATTTCTATTAGCACCACTAACAAAATAAGATATTTTCATATTTTGTGTATCGCTCATAATAACATCTTGCGCAAAGAAAGTATAAAGGCCGTTATCAATAGAGCCATTACTGTGATCTGAATTATTCTGGACGATCTTTAATTTTAATATTGTTCTATAATCATCATCAGTTAAAGACTGTGCGCTTGATCCATTAGTGTAATTTAAAAAGCCGCCGCTATCAGAATCAAAATTAGCATAATCAGTAAAGCCGCTAGCTGTGTCCGTGCTTACTGTTGCATAAGTGGACATACTAAAAAAATTGCCGCCCGTGATATCAGTATAAAACCTATTAGCACCGATATATTTACCTAATACATCAAGCTGTTTACCGATTGCCGTTTCTAAATCATAACCATCTAATACTTGACTTGCTATATTATCACTTAATGTAGTTCTAACAAGTAAATCAATAGTTGCCTTTGCTTTCTCTTTATTCTTATATTGAATAATTAGTAAGTTTTTATAATATTCTATTGTATTTTCTAGGTCTATTGCCATTATAATATACTTATTGTTATTCTTGCATTATCAACAATCCATTTTTCCTCTAGGCTTGCTACTTCTAAAAAGTCAACCCAAGATACGCCATCATCTGATATTTCAACATTTAAAGGCACACCACCGCCGGAGCTATCATTAATTCCATTTAAAGCAATTTGCGTTATACTTGAGGTTTCTGCGGCCTCGCCTATTGTAAATGTTAGATTGTCAGTTATATATTGCTTGATTGCCGCTTCATCAAAAGCTTGTCCTGATATTGTTCTTTTTATATCAAACCTAATATAAAGCTCTTGAGATAAAGGCCTATCAAAAGCCGCCTGAAATATACTGCCGTTTATAGTTGTTATATCTACTGTTACGGCTCCCTTCATTCCTGCCCCTGCGTTTTTAGTGGTATATATAACATTAGCTATATCAGTATTAGCACCACCCTCACAAATAGCCCAAATTGAGTGAGCTGGTATTCCGTTACTATCCGTAATGTCTGTAAAGTTTTCATAAACTCTGACATCAGTTACGCCTGCAACATCACTTAATAGGCCAGTTAATCCATCAATAAAGCCCTTTGATCTATTGGCACTTGATCTTGTTGCTCTTAATCTTAAGGTTGAGTCTTGCTCCCCATCAAGTCCAATTTCTAAGGCTCCTGTTGGATTGTTAATATTTGTAATGCCTAAGACAATAGTTACCGGATTTGTTATTGTGTTTGGCGTTGTTGTTATTGAACCTAAATCTTTTGCCCTAAAAGTTAGATTATAAGTTCCAGCACTAGGAGCATTAAAAGTATCAAGTAATATAAATTCAATACCTGCATCACTTGCCACCGTGTATCCTGTGCCGTCTGGATCAGTTGCGGCCGCGTCAAGTCCTTCTAGTGTCAAAGCTCTATCTGTTGTGATTTCTATTTGTTGCTGTGTAAATGTTGCGCCTTGCCTTGTAATACCAAGCAAGCTAACTCTTTGATCCAATACAACGCCTATCGCCTGCTCTAAGTCAAAACCTGAATTGATTTGCTTTAATACTTCTAATAGATCAAATATGTTTTGCGCTGATATGTTTATTTGTTGGCCGTCTGGTGTATTGCTTGCAACATTGATATCATTACCATAAATTACTTTATAACCATCTTCTAAGGCTGTTATAATCTCTTGTAAGCTGTCTATTGTTAGGCCGTTTGCGTCTAATATACTCATACTGTTATATTATTTGTTATTGTTTCGTTAGAATATATAGTAGTAATACTATAAGTTAAATTTAAGTTTCTGCTTGTGCTTTTATAATCTAGGCTCAATTCTGTTACGCCTGTTATTCCTTCTGTTTGTAAGATTAAAACTTTTATGTCTTCTTGTAATTCTTTTCTATTATTTGAGCCTATTCTATTATACCAATCAATGCCACCTTCCACATTAAAAAAGCAATCGCCTACCCATTCTTTTAATCTAGTTTCTAAGTCTTGAGTTAATGCTAATAGGTTTCTTCTATACGAACCAATACCATTGCCAAAAGTCCAATCGCCGTCTTGATCTATTGTTCTAATAATCATTATTTTAAAAGCCCCCCAATCCGTGAAGTTAAAGCAGATAAGGCCGAAGCCGTCCCGCCGTCTATTGGTAAGTTTCCTGAAATTGGGTCAACAGT
>WLWG01000988.1_pt1 | contig 27505 bp, 36 predicted proteins | sample 6712871 | NCBI WGS metagenome assembly WLWG01 (sample SAMN12718693, study PRJNA515312) | sponge metagenome | isolation source: marine sponge | host: Mycale hentscheli | place: New Zealand: South Island, Marlborough, Capsize Point | collected 2003-05-01
TGACTACGCGAAGCATTCTTGCTATGAACTCCAGGTCTTTTCTTTTTACTTTTCGACAAATAAGATACGAAATTATTAACAGCCATTATTAGATAATAACTCTTTTACTTTCTTTCTTTACACTTGGCGATTTGACTGCAACTTTTTTAGGAGCTGCTTTTTTTACTACTTTTTTCTTAGCCATAATTTTTGTTATTAAAATAATTATATTTACAAATATACTAACTTTAATTTAATGAAATCTAAAGGCGTCTATCAGCGTAAGGCAACATCAAGAATTACCCCATCACACAACTATTTAAAATACTGGAGAGTCATTAGGTATTGGGTTAAGGCTAAGTACAAATTATCTACACCTGATCTTGAGATGTTATTGTTTTTATACAGTGAGGATATATTCAACAAAGAACAGTTTAAAAAGTATGAAGAGGTTATGAGTTGGGAGTATCCTAGGTTTGCTAGGCTTCTTCGTGACGATTGGATTCATGTTTGGAGAAAACGTGAGGGAAACAAGGCTACACTTTATGAGCTTACATATAAGGCCAAACGCATCATAACAATGATTTATAAAAAATTAAATGGTGAGGAGATTGCGGAGACTGCACACTCTAACCCTTTATTTAGAAACGATGCATCGTACATGGATAAGGTCTACCGTAATACGATTATTGAGATGAATGATTTTATAAAACAACAACGACATCTCTCTCAAGAATTATAGTATACTTCTTGTCGTTTATAATCATAGTATAACCAGACATTTTGTCGTAGTATATTAAGTCTCCTTCCTCAATATCACTTACATTGGTCCCAGGCTTAACCACCTTACCTTTTTTATATCTAAAATCTTTTATGTCGTTTGCAGACAATAACAACCCAGAGTCAGTCTTTATCTCCTCTTCAATTGTGTCGATGATAATGTATTTGTTTATAGGGATCATGCTCGTTTATGTGTTATGATTGCATTAGTTGATAATATTGTTGTGGCTACAGACACTGCATTAACCAGTGCATTCTTAGTTACTTTGAGTGGATCGATTACACCTAACACATACATGTCATCAACCACCTCATTCTTCACATCGTATCCTATGTTACCCCCCATATGTTGGAACTTACTAATTATCTCAGTCACATCTTGTCCTGCATTAATAATAATTTGTTTTAATGGCACTTGTATTGCTTGGGCTAATATCTCACCAGCTACTTGTATGTTTGGTTCGTTCTCAAACGGTTTGTACGACTTAATATATTCCCTTAAAAATCGTGCACAATGAAATAGTGCCAACCCTCCTCCTGGAATAATGCCTTCTTGCAAGGCGCTGCGCACCGCGCACACCGAGTCATCGACTCGGTCAAATTTTTCTTTTTGCTCCACATCGCTATTTGCTCCGACATATATACAACCAATGGCACCAGCTAGACTTGCAACTCTCTCGTTTATAAAATCTTTATCGCTTTTAATTGTCATGTTTTGTTGTTGTTCCTTCAGCTCTTCTATTCTGTTTAGTGTTGCCTCGCTTATGTCTGCATCCTTGATTAACACACTGGAGTCTTTACCAACTATTATTTTATCGACATGTCCTAAGTCGTTCATGTTTATTAGGCTTAAGTCGTCTCCAGTTTGTTCTGAGAATATTTTCGCACCAACCGCGAATGCTATATCTTGCATCAGCTCGTGACTTTTGTAGCCAAACTGTGGAGGCAGAATAGTGCAGAGTTTTAAATTATTACGAACCACATTGGCCGCAAGAGTGTTGACCACATTGTCAGCACATGGTGCGATAATTAGTAGTTTCTTGTTTTGTTGTATTATTGGTTTGAGCACATTCTCTATTTGCAGAATATTGTCAATTGTTATGTCACACACTAAGACCAAGACATCTTCAAGTACACACTCATCTTTACGGTGATTGTTTAAGAACATAGGTGAGGAGTAGCCTCTATCTACTTTTATACCATTAGTCACCTCGGCATAGGTCTCGTGGTTCTGTGATTTCTCTACAGTAACTATACCATTGGCACCAACTTTTTTATAGGCATCAGATATTATCTGGCCTATCTCTTTGTCGTTGTTTGCAGATATTGTTGCAACATCTAGTAGGGTTTCAGGAGTAATCTTCTTAGCATCTTTTTCAAGTATACTAATTATTTTATCGCAATGCTTGTTGATTGCTTTAATAACCTCGGTGATGTTATGGTTTTCTTTTAATAGTCTTTGTCCTGCATTTACTATCGCTTCAGTAAGTACTATTGCAGTAGTAGTCCCATCACCCGCGGAGTTAGCAGTTCTAGTTGCTGCATCCTTCATCATTTGTATGGCTAGGTTTTCTATTGGGTTGTCTAGAAATATAGACTTGGCTACAGTCACACCATCCTTAGTCACTGTGATTCCACCAACATGATCGGGAGATTCTATTAATACAGTCTGACCGCGTGGGCCTAGCGTACTTTTTACAGCTTTAGATATTGCAGTAATTCCTTGGATTAATTGTTTACGACCTTGTTCATCGAACGTTAAGTCTTTTGGTATATAACCTTGTGCACTCATTGGATTAAATTAAATTAGATTACAAAACAAAGATAGTATAATTTATGAAAAAGCAAAATGTCAAATGACAATGTTTTTTGCTACTATACACTCTATATATATTTTACTATACTTTACTTTTTTTTTATTTTTATAATAGTATTTTTTTCGACATAATCGACATTATTAATAATTATAATAATAAAAGTACTAGTAATCAGTTAGTTAGGTTGTGTCGATTTTAAATTTTAGTTGTCATAGTTGTGTCAGTTATCATACACTTTGCAAAAAAAAAGAGATTTATTTCTAAACCCCTTAATTCAAACAAAAAGAAAACAGAAAATTTTTTAGAAATTAAGTTCGTTAAAGTTCTTTTTATTTTCAGCTAACTGTATCGCTTCTGCAACTTGATTTATCTTACGATCGTTAGTTACTGATCGTTTAATAGATACTGCCTTTTGAATCCCAGTCATACTGTTTGGTCGTTCATTTATAAGTCTTCCGTTCTTAACGTACAACCCATCAATGTAATCAGATTTATTCATAGCTATAAATTTAGATAGTAAAGATACTGAAAATTTTTTTGAGTTATTAGATATATAGAGGTTGAGGGTTATTAGTGGTTATATGTGCTCCCCCCTCGATACAGAAACTGATATTTTTTTTGACTCTTAAAATGTTTTAGATTTTTTTATTCAGATTTTTTCAGAATTCTATATTAGCATTCCCTCCTCCACTACTCCACCCCTCCACACCCTATGCTATTGCTTTGTCTATTACCTATTGTAAAGACTTGTAATGACTTATCAAGTACCTTCCCTCTTTAATTGGTAAACCAAAGGAGAAGAGACTAAGAGCCTTCCCTTAACCCCCTCACCGACTGAATTACAACTAAACAAAACACAAACAAAACTCAACTATCATTTCACACTTAACTATGATTAATGAATTAGATATTAAATAGTAATCATTTGCAATAAGTATTAAAGAGAATTGTTTCTCCTAGTCTAAAAGTATTAGCAAAGTATTAGTAATATATTAGATATTTATTGTATATTTATCTCATGAGAGACACACAATACACACAATTTACATCTAACTCACTGATAGTCAGTGACTTACCTCTCATATCTAACTTAATTAAATTAAATACAATGGAAGAATTAACTATTATTATCGAGAATGTGCATACAATGAGTGATGCACTTGACATTAACATTAACCCTTTAAACCTATAACTATGACACAAGAATTCAAAGACAAACAAAATGCTAAATTTAATCTACTCCTAAAAAGATTTGATGAGTGGATGGAAGATGGCAATGTTATGATTAGAAGTGATATCAAAGGAAGATATTACTCTACTCAAGATGCATTATATAAAAATAGAATAGAATCTAAAGCAGAACTATTAGACTATTTTGTAACTGAATTTAACTCTTAACCCTATAACTATGACTACAGAACAAATAATAAGATTAGTGCTATTTATGAACACTAATCCATCACAAGAAGAAGTTGAGCAATACTACATTAATCATGTAATGCCATATGACTCTAAGCATTCAATTGATGAAATTATTAACCAATATTATCCAACCTTAAACCTATAACTATGAAATACTTAATCAAATCAATTTGGAATGACACTAACCCTTTAATAGCTTGTTTAGTCTACACATTACTATTCTTTGATATTATTGGAATTACATTTATAACTTTTAACTTAATCACATCATAATGAAAATCAAACAACAAATCTTTGTCAACCTATTTAATAAATTCGATGACAAACCTTTTACTCTAAAGGACATTAGAGAACAAGTATGGATTGCTCAAGGAAAGAATCCAAAGAAGTTCATCAGTAAGCAAGGTTACTACAATGATGCTATTGGAGATTGGGTAACTGATAGACTACTTATTAGAGAAGCTAAGAACACCTATAAGTTAGGACTTTATGGTATGCAATATTCAAAAAACCCAAATAAGGTTAATGCAATGCTTAGAGAGTTAAACAAGAATGCTCAAGATTATGTAAATAATCTACCTCACAATAAGTATAGAACAAGATTCACACATCTAATTGGTAGAGAGATTGTTAATGTCAGACACTTGAATCCAAAAGAGTGTGATGATTTTGGATGGCACAAATCTCCTCTTGCACTATGGTTAGATGATGGTACTATACTAATTCCTCAGACTGATGATGAAGGTAATGATGGTGGTGCAATGATGCACTTAGATACAAGGTGGAGAGAGGGATACATTGAAGAAGATGTGTTATTCACTATAGATGCTCAACAATCAGAAGAAGAGATAAGTAAGGAGAAAGAGTATTACATGAATAGAGGAATGACAAGTGGTACTATAGATTAGTTTGGAACAAGGAGAGGTTCGATTCCTCTCCTAATCTCAATGCAATAATGCAGATAATTAAATTTAATAACTATGAACTACACTAAAAGTGAAATGAAAATCATTCACAAAGTATTTCAACACTACCTTGATAGTCATGATAGTGATGAAGAAACTAGAGATTTATATCTCAAAATTACACCCAAAGCTGGAAATCCTACCTCTGGGAAAAACTTGGGGGATGCTTTAGATCCTACAAAACATAACCTATATTCATCCAAGTGGATAGAAGATAATAGACACAAAGATTCTCCACTTGCAAACCATTTAAATACAATGGCACACATTATTACTAACTTAACTAAAAACAAATAATTATGGAAAATACTTTAAAGATTGAACACCTTGTTGTAGATGACTTTTGGGTGTATAAAGAAACCAACAAAAATGGTTATGTAGCATTTAACTATATGTTCGGAACAAGTGATGAAGAATATGATATTTTCAAAAAAGAATATTGTAAAGCAGATGAAGAGTTTACAACTTGGTATAATTACTATTATAAAGGAGAGCATACAGATGATGTTATATGCTCAATGATTCATATATGGCATGATGCTAAAATTTCAAAAACAATTAAATAAATAATTATGGAAAATACTATTGAAAACTCAAGACTATTAGAATGTGTATGTGATATTGCATCAATGATTACTAATGATAAATTTGGTGCAAGAGCAACTATAGAAATACAAGATGGACTAAGTGATTCCAAATGTATAGTATGGACTGATGATGCTCAAAATTTCTACAATGATATGTTTGATGAAATTGAGGGAATGATAATTAATAATTTAAAACTAAAAATAAAACAATAATTATGGCACACACTAAAACAAAACAAAACCCAATTGTAGCATTCACATACTATGCTAACAATTTTCACTATGACTTTATCGATAGAGTCTGGACAGACAATCCATTACTTGTAAACCACCTTCAAGATAAATGGGATACCTTGGTAACACAATTATCTAAGGCAAGAGAAGAATGTTCTAATCCATTTGTAAGAAATATGACTGGAACAATAATCTTCTATGAGTTCTATATGATGCTCGACCAAAGCAACAAAGAACTATTAAATGAATTCATCTTAAATCAAAAACAATAATTATGGGGCAATATTTTAAAGTAATAAACAAAACAAAAAAAGAGTTTATAAATCCACACACCTTTGGCAATGGGCTAAAGTTGTGGGAGATTGTTGCAAGTGGTAAAGGAGTCTTACAAGGACTTGGATTGCTATTGGCAGAAGGACACATAGAGTACAATAAAAAATATGAACCTATTCCATCTACTATTATTGGTAGGTGGCATGGGGATAGTATATCTATTGTAGGAGACTATGCCAAGAGTGGATTGTATGACATGTGTGAAGATGAAGATGGTAAACCAACCAATGGGTGGAAAGACATTAGTATTCCAACCTATAGAACATTACTCAAGGACACTTGGATAGGCAGTAGAAAAGCCGAAGAGATTAAAAAACATGGCACAAAGTGGATGTTCGGAGAGGAACACAAACTTATGTTAGAGTTATTCCCAAAAGAATGTACTGAAGGAGACTTAAGACAGAAGTTTGATTTTGTAGAGAAAGAACAATCTGAAGAGTAAAGGTTTAAACACCTACGAAACTCCCAGACATCTGGGAGTCATTGTTTAACTTAATACAAATAATTATGAGCAAATTTATGGAAGCATTAAAGTTTAATCTTGATGCTTATGACAAAGAGATTATCGACAAAGATGATTTCTTACAAGCTATGGAAGAGCATTACCTCCACCTTAGTATGCCAATGGTTAGAAAGCAAACACTTATTGTAGTGGAGAGAATCAAAAATGAAATCATTGGAGATTTTAGTGGTAGGTTACCAAAAGATTGGCAGACACTTTCTAAAAAAGTGGACCACACTAAGTACTATGCCGACTATCTAACTGACTTAAGTTTTGATTTACAACACTACATTGAGGACAGACTTGATGAGTGGTTAATCTTTTGTCACTATAAAAGAAACCAACAATGAATGTGGTAGAACTTTTTAGTGGAAGCCGAAGCATAGGAAAAGAGGCAGAGAAGAGAGGGCACAAAGTCTTCTCTTCTGATTGTGTGGATTTCCCAAACACAAACTATGTTTGTGATATTATGGATTTTCAGGTTAGTTCAATCTCCCTATTTGACAGAGTAGATATGTTGTGGGCATCTCCACCATGTGAGTCATTTTCTGTAGCATCAATTGGACATCATTGGGAGAAAGGACATGAGTTTATGCCAAAGACAAATAATGCAGTCAAAGGAATAAACATCCTAATGAGAACAATGAAGATAATAGACATACTGCTTAAGAAAAATCCTAACATGATTTGGTACATAGAAAATCCAAGAGGCAAGATGAGAAAGTCTTCACATTGGAATGATGTTGACCATGTCCGACACACTTTAACCTATTGTCAGTATGGTGATGATAGAATGAAGCCAACAGACATTTGGACCAACAACTTTGATTGGACTCCTAAGCCTATGTGTAAGAATGGAGACTCTTGTCATGTATCTGCACCAAGAGGAAGTCAAAGTGGAACTCAAGGTCGAGGAAGCTACTTTGATAGAAGTAAGATTCCTTCAGAACTTTGTGCAGAGATTGTAGAATCAACAAATAATGTATAACTTAAATTAAATTAAATTATGGAAAAAGATATAAACTTTTATGTAAAATGCTTAAAAGAAGAATTAAAAAAACCATTACATAAACAAGATTTTATGTATATGAGACATTTAGATAATGAAATATATAATTTAAAAAATAAATAATGGATATAAATAAATTAAAACTAAGCATCACAGATAATAATGTAAATATTTACATTCAACATAAAAATGACTACACTGATTTGTGTTATTGGCATGTTGACGAGTGGAAATATGATAGCAAGGTAGCACTAAATATATTTAAAGCTATCGACACATTTTACAAAAACCCAAAAGCATTTGAAGACTTAGGATCTTTAGATTTTTGGATAGATAATTAATATTAACTTAAATTAAATTAAATAAATTATGGAAAATCATTTTACTATTATTGAGCATTTACGAATGCTTCTTGCCAAAGAAACCGAAGCAAGAGAAAAATCTGAAGAAAAACTAGAAGACTTTAAGAACTCTTATCTTGTGATAGAAAAGAAATATTATCCCAAAGGTGTAGAGTTCTATAAGAAAGCTAAAATGTTTAGACTGCATAGGGAGGATGTCGATGATGAGGTCTGGAAAGATTGGTGTGAGGATTTGGAGGTAGATAATGATGTCTATTCAATCTGTGTATGTGCAATTGGAAAACTAGAAGAGGATGAGTCCTAAAGATATCATGGTGGAGTTGTTACACATCTTGTCTAAAATGATGAAGGCAAGGTGTGAACAATCTTATGATGAAGCCGAAGCAGACAAATGGTCGGTCAATCATCAGTCAATAAATGACATCATAAATCAAATAAAAAATGGTGGCATTAAATAATTATATAACTTTAAATTAAAAAAATGAGAAAAACAAGTTTAGATGTACTTGCCGAGTGCAAGTGGAAATTAGAAGAAACAAAAGAAGAATTAAATGTCCTCCAGGTGAAATGGATTACATTGACTAAGTGGTTAGAAAAAAATCATGAAGGTAAATTTAAGCATGGTATGAATGAAGTTACCAAAGCAATAAATAAAAGGAACAAAAAATTAGGTATTGAATAAATAAAAGACTAGTTTTGAGGAAATATAAGACAATAAATGATAAAGTATTATACTCCTGATCCAGAAGATGAAGATGACAATGATGAGATTCTATTTATATAAAAGTTAGTTAGATAGTTAATTCTAGGTTAAATCCCACCTCACAACATCTGTTAATGGTTTGATTTTGTTTTGTGTTGGTTATACAAGAGGTGGGTTTTAATTTACTAAAAAAATTACATGAAAAAAGAAATATTTGATAAGTATAGTCAAGCTGTGGCCACTCAATTTCATCTAACATTAGATGAAATGTTTAGCAAAACAAAAAGACAAGACATTGTCGAAGCAAGGCAGATATTATATTATCTGTGTAAAGAAAGACCTATTAGAGTTAGTTTTATCCAAAGGTTTTTACAAGAAAATGGATACAACATAACTCATTCCAATATTATGTATGGCTACAATCAAGCCAAGAAAATGATTGAACAAGATTCCGATTATAAAAATTTTATAGACCAAGCCACAAATGATGCGAACTCTGATTGAGATATATAATGAAGCCAAAGAAGATCCTAGAGCTATCATTACAGAATTTAGCAATAGAGAGTCTATAATAAACAAAGGTTGTAAAATCCAAAAGTTTACTGATAGGATAGAGATACTTAATATGGGTAAGGGTGGAGACTATTTTAGAATCTGCACTGATGATGAGTATGATTTTTTTTATATCCATGGGTGGAAGGTCGGAGTAATCTTGTTAGCATTAAGTAATTGTCAGTATAAACTAGACATTATTAAAGAAAGAATTAAAAAAGAAGTAAACACCAGAAAAAACGATAAGCACATTCAGAACTTAAAAAACAGAAGAGAGGCTATCATGGTAAAGTTCACTAATTATAAAAGAAAATTAAATCAAATTAAATCTAAATCACAATTATGAATAAATTAAAATCAATTAAAATTAAAGGTAAGGATTATGTTGAAGTTCATGAAAGACTTAAGTATTTCAGAGCCACATATCCTAAGTATTCTCTAACTACAGAAGTTATAGAGAAAACAGAATCATCAATATTAGTCATGGCTATTATAAAAGATGATAAAGATAGAATCTTAGCTACAGGTTTAGCCGAAGAGTCTAAAAATTCTACATTTATAAATAAAACAAGTTATGTAGAAAATGCAGAGACTTCAGCTTGGGGAAGAGCATTAGGTAATTTAGGTATAGGATTAGATACATCTGTAGCAAGTGCAGATGAAGTTAGTAATGCTATAGCTAATCAAAACAAACCTACTAAGGTTGTTAAAAAAACCAAGAAAGAAGGTAAATGGGAGTTAAAAGTTGATGACACTAAATGGGATATTGTTTTAGGATGGATAGCTAAAAATAAACACAAAGGATTAGCACAAATCATTGAGACATTAGAAAAAGATTTGTATGTCATAGATGATGATGTAAAAATAGAACTTAAAAAACATGTATAGTCCTATGGAACCACAAGCAATAGTCTTGGATAAACTTCAAGATGACATCAATTATTATGGTGACTATGGTAAGCAGTTCTTATCATATTCAGACATCAGAGTATTATTTACTACTCCTAATTTATTTAAGCAAGACACTTTAAAGTCTAAAGCATTGATTGAAGGTTCTTACTTTCATACTGCAATGCTTGAGCCAGATAGAATTAAAGAGTATGAAATAGTGGATGTAGCATCAAGGTCAACTAAAGCATATAAAGAAGTTTGTCCACCTGGTGAAATCCTTTTGCTTAGAAAAGAGCAAGATCATTTAGATACACTGGTTAGTGTCATGAAGGATAGTCTTGAAATGAGTTCTATTATATATAGTAAAGACAACAAATTCGAAGTTCCTGGCACAGAATCTATAATGAATAATATGTGGAAAGGCAAAGCTGATATTGTAACTGACTCTGCTTTTCAAGTTATAGCAGAGGACAAAGATGGTAATGAGCAAGTCATAGACTATAGTGATGGTGCAGTCATTGATTTAAAGACTACATCAGATATGACAAAGTTTAGGTATTCATTTTTTACATATAATTATGATGCTCAAAGCTATATATACCAACGATTATTTAATAAACCGATGTTGTTTCTTGTAATTGACAAGCAGACAATGAGGTTGTCAATGAGACCTGTTTCTGCCGACACTATTGAAAGAGGTAAGTTAAAAGTAGAACAAGCAACTAGAATTTATGAGAAATTTTTCGGTGATAAGGCAACTCATGATGTTAATACATTTATTGATAAGCAAATTATATAACCTATTTAAAAAGAAAACAAGACCAACTCACTTACAAGTGGATGTTCCAAACACTTGTAGTAGTTGGAAGGAAAGAAGACAAATTCTTTCTGTAACAAGAAAATTTTTGGAACAAAACATTAAAATTGTAAAAAATGAGTGAAGCAACTAAAAAGAACTACATTAAAGTAGGTAAAGGTGTTGAAAAGTTTGACGGTGGCTTGATAGAAATATCAGTCTGTCTTTCTGAAATACCACAAGAACACCGTTTCCAGTATGAAGGAAAATGGTATACTAAACTAAAAGTTAATAGAAACAGAGATGGTGTAGATGATTATGGTAAGTCTCACTATGTGACTATTAATGAGTGGAAGCCAGAGGCTAAAGAACAAAAGCCAGCTCCACCAGTAGCAAAGAAAGAAGAAGAGGTTAGTCCTGATCTTCCATTTTAGTGTGTTTGGGTGTGAGAAATAGGAGGCGAAAGCCACACTAACTCACAATCAAGACAATAGGGTATGAGAAGAGTGTGGTTTCTCTTCTCTGCTCTTTTGTCAAATGACAAATGACAAAAAAAATTTACTATAGACCACTATAATAACAATTAGTATTATATTTTTTTATATTATTATATATTATTAAATATTGACATAATTGACATAACAGAGTAAAAGTTAAAATTAAATTAAATTAAATCGACATCAAATGGACATCACCATCTTTAAAGATATTAAAGAAACAGCACAACCATTCTATAGAAAGGTCGATGTTATCTTAAAAAGAATACAAGAAGGCTCATCAAAAGATTTAGTTAAAAGAATCCGAGCTGAGAAAGACAAAGAAAAAAGAAACTTATTAAAACAACAACTCCCGGCCATTTGTTTCAGTGGGACATTCACAAAAAGAAATGATTCCTCACTACAGAGTCACAGTGGCTTAATATGTTTAGACTTTGATGGTTATAAGACTAACAAAGACATGCTCCAGGAAAAAGAAAGGCTAAGTAAAAACAAATATATATTTGCTTTGTTTATTTCACCTAGTGGCAAAGGATTAAAGGCAGTTGTTAAAATTCCTAAAGAGCCAGAAAATCATAAAAATTATTTCTTGAGTCTGCAACATCATGTAAACTCAGAGTATTTTGATAAAACTTGTAAAAACATATCTAGAGTTTGTTATGAGTCTTATGATCCATTACTTTATGTTAATGCTAATTCAAGTACATGGGATAAAATTGTAGAGCAAGAGTATACAGAGGTTATAAAACATGTAGATATTCCTACAATACCAGTGACAGATGAGAATAAAATAGTTGACATTCTAACTAAGTGGTGGCAAAAGAAGTACCCAATGATAGAAGGTCAGAGAAATCAAAACATCTATATATTGGCCGCAGCATTTAATGATTTTGGTGTCAACCAGACTTTAGCAGAGTATGTCATGAATAGTTTTTCTAGTCAAAATTTTAGTGCTACAGAAATTAAAAGGACTATATCTTCTGCATATGCACAAAAACAAAACTTTGGTACAAAGTATTATGAGGATGAGGACAAGGTTAACTTAGTTAGAGAGAAGTTAAAAAGAGGTGTATCAAAAAAAGAAATCCGATCCCAGCTTGAAGAGTCTGATGTTGAGGTCGGCACAATAGAGAATGTTTTAGTCAGACTCGAGGATGAGCAATCTAATAGTAAATTCTGGACAAAGAATGATAAAGGAGTTATAAAAATTGTACACATATCTTTTAAAAGTTTCTTAGAAGAAAATGGTTTCTATAAATTTAATCCTGAAGGCAGTAGAAGTTATGTATTTGTTAGGGTTACAAACAACTTAATTGACCACACCTCTGAAAAAGAGATTAAAGATTTTATACTTAACTACTTGTTAGAAATAGATGATTTAACAGTTTATAATTACTTTGCAGAGCATACAAGATATTTTAGAGAAGAGTTTTTAACCTTATTATCCTCTATTGATGTGTATTTTATTGAAGACAATAAAAATACTGCATACTTATATTATAAATCTGGTGCTGTAAAGGTTACACACAATAGTGTTACACCTATAGACTACCTGGATTTAGGTGGATATGTTTGGAAGGACCATGTAATAGACAGAACTTATGTTTCATGTGAGTCTAATGAGTGTGACTATAAAAGTTTTATTACTAATATATGTGGTAAGGATGAGAGTAGAGTCAATTCAATGAGGTCTACAATAGGATATTTGCTACATGCATGGAAAAATTTATCGTATAGCCCAGCTACAATACTTAATGATGAACAAATATCTGATTCTCCTGAAGGTGGTACTGGTAAAGGTCTATTTATAAATGCTTTGTCACACATGAAGAAAGTTGTTGTAATAGATGGTAAGTCTTTTAATTTTGAGAAATCATTCGCATATCAATTAGTAAGTGCAGACACACAAATCCTATGTTTTGATGATGTAAGTAAGCATTTTAACTTTGAAAGATTATTCTCAGTTGTTACTGAGGGATTAACACTGGAAAAGAAAAACAAAGATGCTATAAAGATTCCTTTTTCTAAATCTCCAAAGGTTGCAATAACTACAAACTATGCAATTAGAGGTAAAGGCTCATCATTTGAACGAAGAAAGTGGGAGTTAGAATTAGCACAACATTATACTAGAGAGCATACACCAGTGAAAGAGTTTGGTAAACTTATGTTTGGAGAATGGAATGATGATGAGTGGTGTGCTTTTGATAATTTTATGATAGAGTGCCTACAGCTTTACTTAAGAGATGGATTAGTTAAGAGTGAATTTGTTAACTTGAAGATCAGAAGGCTATCTGCCGAAACATGTCATGAGTTTATAGAATGGTGTGGTATACTAGATGGAATGCCTTTAAATAAAATGTTAGCAACTAATACAAAAATGTTTAAACAAGACTTGTACTTTGATTTTATTGAAGACAACCCAGACTTTGCACCTAAGTCCAAAATGACAGTGTCAAGGACTAGGTTCTATAAATGGTTAACTGCTTACAACCAGTACAAGCACAAGTGCGATCCTGAAGAGGGAAGAGAAGCTGGAGGTAGATGGATAGTATTTAGAAATGCACAGAAAATAGAAGAAAATGGAAAAATAGATTTTTAGGGGTATGTAGGTATCACTAACTATGAGAAAGTCTCTTAGAACGCATCTATGAAAGCCGAATTTTAGAAAATATGAAGAAAATCACTGTTTTAGACCTTTTTTCAGGAATTGGTGGATTTCACAAAGGTTTCGAAAAAGCGGGATATAAAGTTAAAACTTTCTTTTCAGAAGTTGATGCTCATGCCATTGCAGTATATAAATATAATTTTAAAAATAGTAAATATGTCGGATCAGTTACAGATGTTCGAGGAACACAGTTACCAAAAATTGACGCTATCACCTTTGGAAGCCCTTGCCAAGACTTTAGTGTCGCTGGAAATCGTAAAGGGATGGGAGGAGATAGATCGAGCCTTATCCTTGAAGCGATTAGACTCATTGATGAATGCCGACCAGGAATTTTTATCTGGGAAAATGTTAAAGGAACATTCAGCTCAAACGATGGCAGAGATTTTGCGGCAATCCTCCAAGCCTTTACCAACATTGGGGGTTATAGACTTGAATGGCAATTGTGTAATACATCGTGGTTTCTACCCCAAAACAGAGAGAGAATCTACCTTGTCGGATATTCTGCAAACCCCCCAAGAGATTGGAAAGGAGTTTTTCCTATCGAAATCAGCTCAAGCAAGACTCAAGGAATACAAAAAGGAGTAGCCCAGGTAAGTAACTTTTCTGAAAGAGAGTTTGGTTTTAAAGATACTGCACCAGCTTTGTTGTCGAGAGACTATAAAGATCCTAAGATAGTAAGAGCTGCAGATTACAGAAACGATGAAGGACTACGAATAAGAACTGAAGGTGATAGCCCTTGTCTATCTGCAAGAAGACACAGTGAAAAAGATATTAGCACCATGCCTCCTTTAGTTTTATCTGGTGCATTAAGAACTTATCCTAGGCAAAAGCCAAAAGGTGAAGAGGATAATAGAAAAAAACAATTAGAAACTAGGACTGATGATGTTTCAAATGCTATAACCACACACCCGTTAGACAGTATAGTTGTGCCAACACAACTAGGGAATTCAGACAAATTTGGTAATGCAGTTAAATCTGATGGTGAGGATGCATTTACTTTAAGGTCCTCCGAGCCTAATGGTATTATAGAAAACGAATCTATAAGAAGACTAACACCTATAGAGTGTGAAAGACTACAAGGATTTCCTGATAACTGGACTGAATATGGTATATATGATGGGGTGACTAAAAAGGTAAGCAACACTCAAAGATATAAGATGTGTGGGAATGCAGTGACTGTAGATGTTGTTCAAGCAGTGGTTAATAAATGCAAAGACATAATATGAAATTAAGACAATATCAATCTGACATCGTAGAAAAAGGTACTGAGGTTTTAAAAAAACATGGATTTTTGTATCTTGCTATGGAGGTTAGGACTGGTAAAACCTTGACAAGTTTGGCTATGAGTCTTGCTCTTCCAGTTCATAACCTCTTATTTATTACAAAGAAAAAAGCAATCTCCAGTATACAAGGAGATTATGACATGCTTAATCCTTCCTATAATATTACTATAATAAATTACGAAAGCCTACATAAAGTGTCTCATGAGACAAAGTGGGATTTGATAGTGTGTGATGAATCACATTCTATGGGTGCATTTCCAAAACCTAGTCTTAGGGCTAAGACAGTTAAAGAGTTTATATTAAAACATAATCCATATGTAATACTTTTATCTGGTACACCAACACCAGAATCTTACTCACAAATGTACCACCAGGTTTATGCTATTAGAAATAATCCTTTTAATCAATATAAAAGTTTTTACAAGTTTGCTAAACAATATGTACAAGTAAAGCAAAAGAAAATAGGAGCCATGACTATTAACGACTGGAGTCATGGTTTACAATCAATACTAGATGATATGAAACCATATACAATTGCATATACTCAGAAAGAAGCTGGGTTTAAAGTAAACACAGATGAAGAAGTTTTACATGTTCCGCTTACTAGTGTAACAAAATCATTAGTCAGAAGGCTTACCAAGGATAGAGTTGTTGAAGGATCAGATAATGTAATATTAGCAGATACAGCAGTAAAACTTATGTCAAAATTACATCAACTGTATTCTGGTACAGTTAAATTTGAGAGTGGTGAGTCTATGGTTATAGATTTATCTAAGGCAGAATTTATCAGAAAACAATTCAGAAGTAAAAAGATTGCTATATTTTATAAATTTAAAGAAGAGTTAAATGCTTTGAAAAAAGTATATCGCAAAGGTCTGTGTACAGAACTAGAAGAGTTTAACACTACTAATAAAAGTATTGCACTACAAATAGTTTCAGGAAGAGAGGGTATAAGTTTAAAAAATGCACAAGCCTTGGTATATTACAATATAGACTTTAGTGCTACTAGTTACTGGCAATCAAGAGACAGAATGACTACAAAAGATAGGTTGTATAATAAAATATACTGGGTATTTTCTGAAGGGGGTATCGAGGATGACATATACAAGAGTGTTATAAGGAAGAAAGATTATACCCTTAATCATTTCAAAAAGGATTTATTAAATTTGTAATATGAGGTTTATTAAGTTTACTCTTATTTGGATAAGCCAGAACTTAGCAATACCTTTTTGGATTGTAGGGCACATACATTTATCAATTCATAGTTTTCATGACTTAATTGAGTTAGTATCTTCAATAGGAATGAATGTGATTGTAGCTATAGGCTTTTATTTAGATTATAAAAATGACAGAGCAACAAATACAAAGCAAAAGAATAAAAGAACTAGAGGCTGAAGGATATTATGTGCTTAAATTAATTAAGACTAATAAAAATGGGATACCTGATTTACTTGCAATACCTCCAAACTGTGAAGTATTGTTTTCGGAAGTAAAAACTCCTAAAGGAAAGGTGTCAGTTTTACAGAAGTATAGATTAAAAGAATTAGAAGAATATGGATTTAGAACCGAGGTATATAAAGGATAGAGGCTATGAAGTAGAGGACAACTTTGTAACCTCACTAGAAGAGATAGAAGAACCTATCGCTATAAAAATAGCTTTGTTTATACAAAATAATCTAAGGGATATTTCTCCTAATAATTTTACTACCTATGTGTTAGGTGGTGTTGTTCATTATTATAATGAACCTATTACATTTGCTGTGGAAGTAATGAAAACTCATGGCGAATATATAACACTTACAGACTTATCATTAATAAATATGAATGAATATTTAGATTTGATATGTTTAAATTCATACATAAAACCTAGAAAATGATATATAGAGTTGAAGATTTAGAATATTTTAAGTCATATAAAAGAAACTTATATCAATTTTTAATTATTAATTGTTGTTATCCTGGGACTTATAATCACAATGGAGGACGCATACCTATATCTGCAAATGATATGTTAGGATTGCTTAAAGAGATTAGTAGACTAGAAATTCATATCGCTAAAATAAACCAAGAATTGGGTAACGACATTTGAATCTTACTAAAATTTTTTTATATTTGGTATAGATGGGTAAAAAAAAATGAACGGTATATCTCAAGACGATGTGAGTGCAATCAAGCATATTAACTTTGTGACAAACAACTCACACAACCTCATCACCGAATTATATGAAGACTTAATGGAGAGGGATCACAATGAAGCTAAAGCCAAAGCGCAAAAAGTTTGTAAACTTATGGCTGATTTAATTCAGTCATTGTCTGATGAAGTTTAATTAAAACATATCATCTAAAAGTTCTTGTCTTAATCTTCTCTGTTCTTTTTTAATTTCACTTGCCTCATTTGTTCCTTCTAAATCATCTGGAAATAAATCTGGAAAATATTTTTTCTGTTCTGCTTTAGTCAATCCTCCACCTTTTTTCTTTTTCTTTTGAGCATATTGAGAAAAGTTAAATAGTTTTAAAACAAAGTCACCGAAACTTTTACTCTCATCTAGTTTACTCCAGTTGTCATAAAACCTTTTCATCTGTGGTGCTGGTATACCAGTTGTTGCTACTAGTTCTGACATTAATTTATTAAAATTCTCTTGTTGTTTTGCAGGAGATTTAGCATTTTTCATTCTCACATATAAGTCTCCTAGCAATGCAGTTTGCCCTAAAACTGGTATTGTAGAGGGTTTATCAACCCAAGGTTTACCCGCAGCAGCATCTACTATTGTCTCAGCTATTTTACCATAAATAAACAATGCATTCAAATTACCAAGCATAGCTGCAAAAGCAATATCATCAGTATCTTCATCATCCCACCCTCTTGCTAACCCAGGGAAACCAGAAGAAACCCATTGAAAGAATACTGGCATAACTACATGATACACACCTAGTGTTCGTAAATTTTCAAACATTGTTCCTCTTCCTGATTCGGCGTTTTTTGCAGACAGGAACCCTCCACTTGTTGCAAGTCTATATATGTTTCTCATTGCAATAATTTCTTTTCTAAAGTATTGTTTTGGTGTAGTCAAGAACATATTGAATGCTCTAGTCATAGCACCTTTACCTTGGTAATAATCTTTATCCTGTAAATCATATGACTGTTGAGTCCTTAATGTATCTTGTTCAAACTTTCTTATTGCATAATCAATTACTTCTTGTTTAGATGCATTAGGATTTTTCTTTTTATACTGGTTTTTATAATACACATAATTAGGTATACCACCAATTAAGATGGCACCTTTATCTCCAGTCATAGTTGTAAACATTAAAACTTTTGTAATTTTATCTAAGTTCTGCTTACCTAGTCCGAAATTAGAAAAATCTCTTGCATTCATTTCCTCAAACTTACTGTCAGAATAATTTTCTACAGCTCTAGTTATTGGTTTACCATATCTATCTTGTAAAATAACAGAGTTGTCCATGACTTCTCTGAAATTTGTTTTTATACTAGCAAGACTAATTGCACTGTTTTTTACCCAGTTTATATAACCTATTTCATTTCCATAGGTTACAAATGAAGTCAACTGTTTTAATGTTAGTGTAGGGTTTAATCCAAGGCGTGATAATAAAAATGTATTGTTGAACAAATTTATAACCTTGGTTTCTCCTTGATTCTGCACACCCTTATTTGCTATTTTTTCTATAGCATTATTAATATATGTCCAAACATCTTTGCCATACTTATCTTGAATAGTTTCTTTAATAGCAGGAGATGTGAATATTTTATTAATATTTCTTACTGGAACTGCATATGCAGCAAAATACTCCATATCTTTTGTATAATTAACTAAAGCATCCATTCCATCTACCATTGATATTGGATTAGAGTTTTGTAATCTAACTTTAGAACTTGCAGCACCAACATTTGTCATCCAAGTATTATTATTGTCTGCTAATAAATCTAAACCTTCAGAATCATTAGCATTTTTTCTATAAACTCTACCTGCATAAAACTGATTCCAAGGCATGTCTGTCCTATAAATCTGTTTGTATGTTTCGTTGTAGTGATTATATAAAGACGGATAATAATCATTTATCATCCAACTAGAAAATTCTTTTAATCTAGAGTCTAACTTGTCTTCTATTTCCTTTTTTATTCTAGAATCAAATTCATTTTTATAATTACCAGTAGGAGCAAAAGTGTTTATAAAACTTTCTTGAAGCGAAGGATCTTGCATTTGTGAATAGTAATACATTAACTGATTTTGACTTATATAAATAGTATTAGTATCTATAGCTTCATCTAATTTTTTAACCTTTGCAGTTCGTTCTCCGCTGGTTAAAGATTTATCAGCCATGACCGTTTCCTTTTCTTTTACTAGTTGGTCATTTTTAGCTTGACTAATTATTATAGTCTCAGTCTGTTGAGAATTTTTAGCATTGTTTTTTAACCATCTTTTGCCAAATAACTCAGTCATTTTCGCTTCATAAATATCCTTTTGTCCCATCATTCTAGCCTTGTACATTCTAGTAGCTTCTCTTACTGCTTTTTGTACTATAGTCTGTGTATCACCTTCAAATAATTCTCCTGGTTGAGTTACAATTCTATCTATTAAACCTGTTAAATCTTCAGCTGATGCAAATACATTACGATCAATACTGTTAAGCATTTTATTAATAAGGTTTTGAAATCTTTTTCTAACTGTTGGGGGTTTCAAACCACCCTTTCTTTTAGCATCAACAGAGACATCTTGCTTAAGTTTGTTAAACTCTACATTAATCATGCCCTCTGTTATTTCATTTTCAGGTATCCCTTGATCTATTAAAGATTGTTTTGCATCCAAATCTATACCAGTCATTTCTTTAAAAACTTTCCTTTCGTTTTCTCTGTATGTAATTGCATCATTAAGAAGAACATACTCTAAGTTTGCTCTACCAGTCTCTTGCATTTGATTTAAAGAATTCAAAACCTCAGATAGTAAGGTAGTTTTATTAGGATCATTCATTTCTGCTAAAAATGAATTGTTTATTTGCATAGCAATAGTAATTTCTGCTAATCTACTTAAAGCATCTTCATCCAGACTACTTTTAGCTTGAGTTCTAGTTTCTTTATTGACAGTAATATCTTCCTTAGCAATAGAGTTATATTCTTTTAATAACTGTTCATTCGCTTCCATTATTTCATCAGCAGTAGCTTTTGGGTTTACTATTAATGAATTAATTCTTTCTATTTTCTTTCTAGTTTCATTATCAATACTAACACCTTTTAACCTACCAGACTGTATAGTGGTAAATTTTCTATTTAGAATATTAAAAATAGATTCTTGTAAAGATTTATTAGTTTTAGATGTAACCACCTTAAAAACTTCATCTTTCACTGAGTCAAAATTAGTTTTATTTATTCTGTTTACTTTATCAATTAAAGAAACTATTTCACTTTTAGTATACAAATCTCTTGGAAGAACTGATCTAATGTAATTTCTCAAGGCTCTCTGTACAGCTTTGATATTTTTTTCATCAAACTTTATTTCTTTAATTCTTTTGTTTATAGCTCTTATTCTTTGTGGGTTAGCTTTTAATGGATCAGGAAGCAATAATTCTAACAAGTCTTTTTCCATAGCCATTTGCTGAGCAGTCAATCTATTGCCTTGAGCACCTTCATTTTGATATTCTTGTAAGCCAGTAAAGTAGTCTATAACTTTTTGTCTAATCTGTTCTTCTGTTAGTGGTGTACCTTTTACCACTACAGATTTCTTTTTGTTGTTAGCTTTTATAAGTCTTTTATAATATGTATTTACCTTTTTTAACAATTTTAGACCAGCTAAAAAGCCACCTTCCATGTTGTTAAAACTTTTTGGAAATTCAGTAAATAAGTATGACTCACCTTCAAATCCTTGCACCACCTCCATAGCATTATTTATTTCTGATGCAGAATATGCAGGAACTAACTTACCATTTACTTCTTTTTTTCTTCTTTTTAAATAATCTTTAATAGCTGCATCTCTAAACCCAGCTTGTTCTCTACCTATAATAATAATTTTTAGAAGATCATTTTCCTTATCCATCTTCTGTTGCCTACCCTGTCTATACTCACTGTCTTTAGGTGGTCTTACTCTTTTACCTCTAGAGTCATATATAGAGTATCCACCACCTTGCCCATACTGATTGTATGGTGCCTGTCTTAGTTTATAACCTTGATTTAAAGCATCTAATTCTTTTTGTAATCTATATGTATCTACTTGTGGACTAAAAAACCCACTTTTATTCATATTATAAAACACATTTATCTTAGTAAGTGTATCTCTTTGTTGCCTGCCTTCTTGAGGTTTAGTAATGGTTTTTACTGCTGTTTGAGTGGAACCCCCATAAGGAGCTATACTAGAAGTTTGCACTGATATATTTGTTCCTTCTATTTTCTTTTTTATGTCTTCTGGAACTATTTCTCTAGCATTTATTTTTGCATCAGGAACCCCCACAACATCTCCTAAGATGTCTGTAGAATAAGTAGAATGATTTGATTTACCTCCTAAACCTGTTGGCTTTAACACCATCATTATATCATTTTGAGCAAAATTATTATCTCTGTAAAACCCATCTCTTAATGATTGAGGGCTTACAAATCCTCCTAGATTATTGATTAATGCATGAAATTTAGTGTTAGGCTTTCTGCTTTGTTCGTTTAGAGCTATTAAGAAGTTTTTTCTTTTTGGACTTTTTCTCATTGACGACCAACTATCAAATTCCTCTAGACTATCTCTTATTGCTTTTGTTGGATTAGTTGCTAATGCATCTTTTTTAAATTTTGCATAATCACCTAAATCTTTAGTATACCTATCAAATACTTTTTTATTAAACAATTTACTAGTTTCAGGTGATCCACTTATTATAAAAATATAATCGGCTGCATCTATGTTTTTGCTTAATTTTGAATTATCTAAGCCACTTGCCCATATGGTTTTTTTCTTTAAGTTTTCTGGTTGTAAAGAAAAACTTGGTCCAGCATCCATTTCAATTCCATCTACATTACCTAACCCTAACTGATCTGCAACCCAAAACCAAACCTTTTGTTTTTTGTTAGAAATATTATCAATAAGATTATTTATATCTATTTTCTTGTCTGGGGTTACTAAGGATAAAGGATAACTATCATTAAATTTTATTTTAGATTGTCTTCCTTTTTGTGGTTTATTTATTTCAGTTGGATTGCCAATTGGTGCAGTACCATCTTGAGCTAGTTGCTCATTTATTTCATCTAAAGCAGTTAAGTCAGACTCAACTACTTCTTCTCCAGACTGTACTTTTTTAGAAAATGTATTTAAGAAATCTACAACAGCTTCATCAGAGCTAGTAAAATCATTAGGAATCTTTATACCTAATTTTTTTGCTACACTTTTAATAAATTCAACTACTCTGTTTTTAGCAGGTTTGGTAAGAGATTTGTACTCTGTAGCCATTAAAGAAAACAACTCAGCTACTCTTTCCTCATTTTGAAATGCACTGTCTTTATAGTTTTCAGCAAATGCATCTATTCGTTTTGCTAACATAGAGTCATTAGGCAAACTTTTTCTTACAGATTTAATTAATCTATCGGCTGCGGCTATTGCAGCTTTGTCACCGCCGGCAATTTTTTCTAAAAACACTGCATGAAATACCTCATGAGCTACAGTATTGTTTTTTGCATTTGCTAAGTTTATATGAATTACTTTACTGTTTGGATTATAATACCCTCTTCCTTTAGGTGCATACTTTTCAAACTCTTCTGTTGTTTGGTGTAGCACCATTTTTACATTTGGAGCAATTTTTTTTATAGCTTTTGCAGCTAACTTGGCTCTTCTTATAATTTGTGTGCTTAGTTTAGTGTCTTTAACCTTGCTACCATCTTTTTGTTGACGGTTTATAGATAAGTTGTCAGAACTAGACTCAACCTCGAGCCCAACCTCTTGACCAAAAAAGGCGTCAATATCTTCTTGCTCTTCCTTAGTTACTTTCTCTTCCGATTTCGTTTGAGACGCATCTTGGTTTTCTTGGGTGCTCTGTTGGGTAGTGGTCCCTTTGTTTCCTTTTCCCATCGTTTTGCCATCTCCGGGAGATTGGCGTACATCCATGCTCGTTGCTTCTGACTTTTGAAGGGCATCTTGTTTTTCTTTAATTTGTTCTTGAGTAGGATTAGCTATGCCATCTTTGACAAGCTCTTCTTTGGCCTTCTCTTCAGAAACAAATATAGGGATATTTTCACTTTCCTTTTCTAGCGATGCAGAATCATCAGCTTGTTCACTTCCAATTTGTGATAATTCATTTTTAATTTCTTGAACTCTAGCTTCTTTTTTCTTGTAAGAACCTAGGTCTTTATCCATCCCTTCCATTTCTGCTTCAAGACCTTGTCTTTCAAAAATTAATCCTAATGCTTTTTTTCTAGCAGTTATATCTAAATCCACTGGTATAGTGTTTGCCGCACCAGATAAAGTTTCAAATTGCAATAACTCTTCATCAGCTTCTTTTTGTGTTTTTGTACCATCAGCCACTTGAAGATCTAATTGTTCTTTGTATGCTTTCATGGTAATATTATCACCTCTTATTGCATCAAACAACTCTAATGTTGCATCAGATATATTATCAGTTTCACCAACCTTATAGGCATTTACAATACCCCCTGGTATACCCATAACAAACCCACCTACTGCTTCGGCCATTGCAGCATGTTTAGCTTCTTGCCAAAACTCTTTAGACCACATTTCTGGTTGATCGAACATGTCTTTTTCGTTCATATCATTCCATATATCCTTGTAGCCCATTTCTGCTATCTGTTGTAAGCCTCCTGTTTCTGCTTCAGCTAAGGCTGCTTTTGCTACAGAAGTACTAAACTTTACTCCTTTATTAGTGTATATTCCTTTGGCAATATTACTTTTAACTATTTTTTCTAATGTAGATTTATATAGTGCGGCGGATGCACCTTGAGGTAAAACTTTAGTAACTTGATTCATTAATCCAGTCATCATAGTTTTATTACCAACGATATTTCTTAGACCATATCTTTCTAATATTGCTACTGTTAATGCAGTAGGACCTAAAATTAATTTTCTTTCTCCTTCTGTAACATATTTAAAATCTTCATCAGCATCCATTTCCTCTTGCATTGCCTCAGCTTGTAAAGCTGAAAAAGCTAACACTTGTGCAACACCACCTTTAGAGTCTAACCCTAGTATTCTCCCAGCTATGTTTCTTACATTGGCAAATTGTCCAGTTGCTTTTATTTTACCTCTTGAAGCTAATGATAATCCTATAGCTGGTAATGACTCACCAAGACCTAACAACCCCTCAGCTATAATACTGTCTTCTCGCATTTCAGCAATTTTTTCATCAGAAACATCATCAAAAGACAATAATTGATTCCAATTCTTTTTGATAAACTCTTTAGTAGGTTTTTTTGCCGATTTTACTTCTGCATCTAAAACTAATCTGTCTAGTTTGTCTTTTTTGGTTTTGTCTAAATAATCTGCAGGAACATCCTCATACCCACCTTTACCTAATATTCCTCCTGTAGGATCATATATTTGTAACTGACCATTAATGTTTTTTAATTCTTTTCCAGAGTCTTTTAATGCCTTTCTTCCTTCTTTATTTAATTGTGAAGTAAATAAATCAGTATCACCATCTAGCGCCATCTCATCTTCTTCACTAAGACTGTTCAACCAGTTTTGATAAGACTCATCACTATCCATTACATCACTAGGCACATCATAGCCTAAATCTTTTGCAATAGTTATATACCTTTCTTTTTTCTCTTCTTCACTTACATTCGCACCTCTTAAAGAAAAATCTTCATTAAATACCCTTCCTATTTTATATAAACCATCAATTCCTAAATCAGCACCATATGCAAAAATTTGTGAAACACCTCTACCAACCACACTATTATAGAAGCCTTTTAAAAATGTTCCAGGACCACTTCCATCATTTAATTTCATTTCCATGTAGTTTCCTACAGCAGAATGAACTTGTTTTTCTATAGTTCTATATGAGTTGAGTTCGTTAGATACTGTTTGTTTAAGTTCGTTTAGTCTTTTACCAACCGCTAACTGTTGTTGGTATTTTAACTGCCAATCCGCACCTCTTTCTTGTGGAGGCACCATCATCAAACCATCCATAGCCTCTTCATGCTTGGTTTTTTCAGTTTGATAAACTTGTGCTCGTTTATTTATAGAAGTAGCTTTAGTCTTTAAATCATCTAAATCCTCATCAACTGCTTTCTTGCTAAAGTATTTTTTTCTTTTACGATTATTCTCAGCATTAAAAGCCTCTAACTCTGGGTTAGTTTTTTTATTCTTTTCTAAAAATTTTTTTAACTTGTTAGATTCTTGAGTTTCACCACCGAATAAATCCCCAAATACTGGATCGAGATTTACATTCATGGTTTGGCCATTTTCTGCACGAACACTCATTCCATCCATCCCAGACATAAATCCACCACCTTCTTCAAAGGTAAAACCATAGTCGCCAAAATGATAATTCATTCTGTTAACCACCTCTTCCTCTTCCCTGTCAATTAAATCTGGAGTTACATATGCTAGTGATTTCTCAAAAACAGTAGCATTGTTATTATAGGATATTGTGTCATCCATTCCTTGCTCTCTAGGATCATAAGCAACAGTTTCTTCTACCATTGTAGATGAATCAACCTCTTGACCATCTTTTACATCTGTAGCCACATCAGCAACAACATCAACATCTACTTGTGTTTGTGGTGGAAAGTATTTAGAATTAAATGCCTGTTGATCTAAATCGGTTAATTCATTATCTTGTAGGTAAGTAAATAGTGTAGAATTTTTATCTGTTCCTTGGGCATATTCAACCTTAAACTCTTCTTCAGACAAGTCAGTCATCCCGTTATCAACGAGGTATTGATATAGTTCTTTAAACTTATCCATTTTAATTAAACTTTATTACTTCTTTTGATACCCCTCTTTTGTTTCTTGTGCTTCTTCTACTGTTTTCTTGATCTAATATTTCTTTAGATGCATCATAAATTATATCATTTAAATCTGATGATCTTAAGTTGCCATTTACAAAAAAGCCAGCTGGAGCAACCTCTTTACTTATTTCTTGTAACTCACCTTTTGCATCATAGTATTGTATAACTAAATCATCTCCATTATCATTTGTTTCATAAGTTACTTTTGCTCCTGGTCGTAAAGATTTTGGTAAGTATAATTTTAAAACATCATCTAATACTTTTGTAATTACAGAATCTCTATTCCAACGTATACTATTACCTAATTTTTCTTCTAGAAGTTCAGTTCCTGTTTTCATAGTTTTACCATCATCCCCAAATCCAATAACACTCTTATTGTTTTTCTCTAATTTACCATCTTTCATACCTATAGAAGGTAATGAAGAGTATGAAACAATGTTTTTACCTTTAAGCACTCTTCTTTTTATTGCTGCAACCTCTTCTTTAGTTACATTTTTGTCTTGAGTAGCAATCTCAATTTTTAATGCATCTTCATAACCATCATCCCCTGGTTTCATACCCTTGTTAGCTAAAACATCTTCAGCTTTTTGTGTTGTAAGGAATAGTCTATTCTCTTCTCTTGTTGCCTCTCTATCTGAAGACCTAAATCCACCTTCATCTTCATATAGTTTGATAGCTTTTCTATACGAACTGTCTTCTAAATTAGTAATTAGTCTCCATAATTTTCTTGATTGTGTTTGTGCATCTAGTGGTGTACCATCCTCTGCTTTTCTTTCAACATATTCTTTTGATCCATCTTGGTAAGTAACCACAATTTGATCATCATTTCTATCAATATTGTCAATCATTCTACCCCCTTTTTCTCTAGCCCTATTGTTCATAGAAATAATCCTATCTTGAGCAGTGGCATCAAATGTTTCTTTGTCATCAGATATCAACGCATTTACATCATCCATAAATCCAATAAGAGTATCTTCCTCATCTATTTCAGATGGTGGTCGCTTGTCTTCTTGATCTACCTTAGTCATGTCATCTATCTGGTCATCTAACGCGAATCTTGCTTGTTTTTTGGCTTCTTTTTCTAAAGCACCTTTTATTTCTTTTCCATTAGCATCCACTAAACTGTACACTGGTGAGCCAGAGGCATAACTAACTAAAATCATTTTAGAAGTATCAT
>WLWG01000989.1_pt1 | contig 27463 bp, 40 predicted proteins | sample 6712871 | NCBI WGS metagenome assembly WLWG01 (sample SAMN12718693, study PRJNA515312) | sponge metagenome | isolation source: marine sponge | host: Mycale hentscheli | place: New Zealand: South Island, Marlborough, Capsize Point | collected 2003-05-01
AAGCCAGCAGGGCACGCCTTTATTGCGTATAGGAATTTTTTTCTAACGTGTGAGGTTTATATCCATGCCTGCAAATAACAATATTTTGCAACAAGTCCAAACCTATCAAATGTCAGGTTTGGCATATTTACAAAACCTAAACTGTTTTGTACACGAAGCTAACACCAAATTTAAGAATTTCGAAAACCTAGTTGCAAACTTGGGCGATACAGTCACATTTGACCTTCCCCCTCGTTTCACTACCACGAATTCATTAGTGGCGGCTTTCCAATCTGCTGACCAACGTGTTCAGAACTTAACGGTTGACCAAGCAGCCAATACTGCTTATAGCTTTACCGCTCAACAGTTCATCTTCAACGTTGAAGATTACATGTCCAGATTTGGTAAGTCAGCTATCGAAGAGCTTGGCGCTAAGATTGAAGCAAACGTTGCTCAAAACTGCGTAACTCATACCTATAGATTCTTTGGTAATGGTCTAACAGCCATTAACTCATACCAACAGCTAGCTCAAGCGCTTGCGCAATTGCGTAACTATGGCTCAGCTAAAGGTATGGCCAAAGGCTTCTTACAAGACACATCAATTCCTAACATCATCAACTCAGGGTTGGCTCAATTTGCCGAAAAGCGAAATGATATCACCGCTAATAGTTGGGAATTAGGTAATTTCTCTAATTGTGAATGGTTTACATCCAACTTGTTGCCAGTTCATATTGCAGGAACAGAAGGTCAAACCCAAACCACATTAACTGTAGTTTCAACTACATTGGATGCTAATGGTGCTGTTATCGCTATCACATTTAGTGGTACACATGCGGCTTTGGATCCAAACTCAGTTAAAAACTTTGATAAATTCCAGTTCCAAGATGGCGTAGCTGGATTCAACAATCTTAGATTCTTAACATTCGTTGGACACCAAGTATCAGCCGTGCCTGTACAGTTCAGAGCAACAGCAGATGCTGCATCAACCGGTGGTAGCCAAGTAACAGTTAACATCTTCCCAGCATTGCAAGCTGCTCCTACGAATGATCAGAACTTAAACTATGCAATCCAACCTGGAATGCAGGTTCTAGTTCTTCCTTCACATAGAGCAGGTATGCTTTATACAGGAGATGCCTTCTATATTGCGATGCCGAAGTTGCCTGAAGAAGTTCCATTCCCAACGAGCTCTGAGCATGATGCCGATACAGGCGTTAGTATCAGACAGTACTACGGAAGCTTGTTTGGTCAAAACCAAAGAGGAATGGTGCATGATTGCATATGGGGAAGTACGCTCGTAGACGAATATGCAATGTCCATTATCTTCCCGCTATAAATAGGCGAGTGACGTACGAGATGTGGGGTTTAGGCCCCACATGAAACCCAGAACTTAAGAGGAATGAAAAAATGACTGCACCTTTAGGACCAAATATCCCCATGGTTAACCTTGGCGAACTTTATATGAATGGATTGAGTTTGACCTGGTTGACAACAAGCACAATTCAAGTTTCACCTGGGCAATGTAGAGATAGCACGGACAAAAATGATATCCAGCTTCCAGCTAGTATTACTTATGGACCAACTGCTACTCCAACCACAATTACCCCAACATATATAATCAATACTGCTCAAAGTGGTGCATTAGGTTTAGATGTATTGCCTACTGCAGGTATTGCTGCAAGTACTTTGTATTATGTATATGCAATTGGTAATAGTAATAACAATAGCCCAAGTCAACCTGGTTTTGATCCCAGCAATTTGCCAAGCGCTATGTTGTCGCTAAGTGCATCTGCTCCTACATTACCAAGTGGTTATGATATGTTCAGAAGAATCGGTTGTGTACGTACTGATACAACTGCAGCTCCATCTCATATTATTCCATTTTTCCAAAACCCTAGTTCAAATAGTACAAGTAGGTTGATGACGTATTGTACTGACGGTATCGCGGCATTAATTGCTTTAAATGCTGGCATGTCTAATGCATATGCGGCCGTACCTTTAACGGGTTTAATGCCTCCATTGGCCACAACGGTTACATTTAGAGCATCATTAACACCCAATGCTGCAGGCGATAGTGCTACTTTAAGACCTACTAATGCTTTAGCAGGCCTTCAAACAACTATTGGTACAGCAATAATGAGTGGTGATGCTGCAGCAGTTGTTCATGTTGACGCAATGAATGTACAAACTGGTCTTGCGGCTGGCGTAACTAGTGTTGACTATAAATTAACTGCTGGAACAGACGTTTTAACTTTAGTGTTACAAAGTTATGTAGACCAGCTCTAAGGAGTTTAGGAAATGGCATATAGCGTCTTAAATCTTGTTACCAATGCATTCTATATTTCTGGAATTGTTGGTCGTGACTTTCAGACGCTATCTGGCACCCAAACCCAAACCGGATTAGATGTCCTTAACGATATTCTTGAAGACAAGGTTATCGAAACTGACATGATTCCCTATTGGACTGAAGGCTTCCAATTCCCAGCTACTATCAATCAGGAAAAGTATTTCATACCGAATTTAATTCGAGTTGAGACCCTTACTTTTTTTATAGATACGGTCCGCTATAACACCTCTGAAGTGCCTCGGGATAGATATTTTGGTTCCGCACGCGCCAACAATATCGAATCATTGCCATTCACTTGGCATCAAGAGCGCACTTTAGGCGGTGTCAATATATTCCTTTACTTCTTTCCTAATGAAAACTTTACGATGGAAGTATCGGGCATATTTCGATTGTATGAAGTAAGTCTTAATCAACAGTTGGATTTAACTCAAACGGTTGCAAATCTCGGAACATCAACTGTTACAGGAACTGGAACATTTGGTGCTGGACAACTTGTGGTCAATGGTATTGATTTGCAAGGAACCTATGCCACGATAAACAACTTAGTAACCCATATTAATACCGGCGTAATTCCAAACATAACTGCCGTAGTTGTTGGAACTGAATTTCATTTAATTGCGGCTGCACCAAAATTCTCTATTGGTAATTTTAATATCAATATAACGACGTTAGGGACTGAAGGAAATGTTAACAATGTTACTTTTGCTAACTTTAGCACTACATCTGGGCCAAATAATGTCACATACTTTCCCCAGGGATTAGACAGATTCTATATAAATTATTTGAAATATGCATTGGCTGTTAGGCTCTGCAAAGAATATAACTACGCGGTTCCATCAGGAGCTGCTCAACAATTATTAACTTATGAAGAGCTGATATCCAAGCGTTCGGCACCCATGGATTTGACGAATGCTACCATTTCTACCTTGACGGATGAAGATTCTTATATCTCATACGGACAAGTTAATATCGGTCGTGGCTGGACAACTGCCGGCTACTAACTTTAAAGAGAATTCGAAACAATGAGGCAAACGCCAGAATCGAGCCAAGTCCCTGTCATTGTTTGTGGAAGCAGCACATTCGGCCGCTACCCGAAGATATCCTCTGAAAGAACCTATAACATGTATCTAAGCGATGAATGGCTAATTAATACGCCGGGATATCAAAAAATATTAATTATTTCCCCTTCTGGACAAGGACGAGGAATCTTTAGATCAATTCGTGGTGGATTTTTCATTGTTGTTGTAAATTCTACTGTCTATACCGTATCCAGCTTATTTAGTTTAACCCCAATTGGAACTATAGCAACATCGTTTGGTGAAGTATTTATAGATGAGAATCTTAATCAACAGATATGCATTGTAGATGGCGTAAATGCTTATATTTACAACTATTCATTAGGATTCCCGAATTTAACCGTTCAATCTGTTCCGCCGGCGTTAACGCCAAATTATGTGACGTATCATAATACGTTTTTCCTAATTGGAAACGGAAACACAACGACTTCTGGTTCTCCATGGTATGCATTCGTAATGGCAACTCCTACAACCATTTCTACATCAGCCTCAAATACATTCACGCTTCAAACTAAGCCGGATTATCCAATAGCTGTTGTGAGGCTTCCTGGGCAGGCATCTAACGTTTTGGTTTTTGGAACCGCGGTATGCGAGGTCTATACGAATGTCGGTGGACTCCAAAATTATAGGCGAAATAATACCGTAAACATCGATTATGGATGTATTTCAGTTAGTACGATTGCAACATCTGATAAATTTGTGGCATGGCTTGCTGCAAACCAGAATAATGCTCCGGTAATAATGGTCTTTAGCGGACAAGCATATGAGCCAATTTCTTCTGATGGAATAGATTATGTCTTGAGTCAAATTTCATTTCCTGCTCAATCGACTGCTATGTTTAGGCGTTTTGATGGGCACTTAATATATCAATTAACATTCTATAATCCTGCGGATAATCTGACCTTATTTTATGATTTCACTACTGAAAAGTTTTTTGATATGACGGATAATGCTGAAAATTATCATCCAGCTAGAGACTATATATACTTTGAAGGAGATACATATTTTATATCATTGAACAACGGATCAATTTATAAATCTAATACTAATTTAACAACATACAATGAAAGTATTGGATCGGTTGACCCAACTTTGAATCTATTTATTCCCAGAACCAGGGTAACCAACATTGTCAGACTTCCCGATACTTCCCGTTTTATTGCAAACTCTCTGGTTTTAATGATTGACCAAGGAAATGACCCTGGATTTATCGGATTACCTCCAGTAGATAATGATATCCCTCCTATTCCCTATGGACCAAGAGTGGACCTAACTATTTCAAATGATGAAGGGATTACGTGGTCAAATACGGTTACCAGGGATTTGAATCCAATTGGCTATAGGAAAAATCAATTAACCTGGGAAAAAATGGGACAATCGAACTCATTGACCTTTAAATTCAGATTTTGGAGCATGAGCTCTGTAATCGTAAATAACGCTATTTTGGACATATATTCATGAGCAATTTAACATTACCAACATACATACAAGACGAAGACCAGGAAAACTACAACATCGAGTTAAATGAGACGCTTCGGGAATTTTTAAACGATAACTGGTGGCTCCCACAAAGTTTAACAAATGCCCAAGTTGCAACCTTAACTAACAGTTTTCCAAATGGGGCTTTTTGGTTTAATATAGATATAGCGAAGTTACAAGTTTGCACCGCTCCGGGCGTTGTTGAAACTATAACAAGCGTATAGGGAGATAGAGTATGCCATGGGGACAACTTGCAGGTTTAGCTTTAAATGCTGGGGCTCAGTTTTTAGGGAATAGGGCAAATAAAAGGAATGACCCTTCGCGAGCTGCTGGAAAAGAGCTTGCGCAGATTCCAGGTGCTGCAAAACCCTATTATGACCCCTATATCGAATGGGGCCATCACGCGGTCAGAAATCTTCCCTATATGAATGCAGCCTACGAGGGCATTTATAAAGACCCACATATAGACCGTAATGCATTGCCCAATCAATATGAGCAGATGGCTCATAATCCTACAGCTTTCATGGAAGCCCTGATGCAAGGCTATAATCCTTCTACTGGCTATAAGTTCAAGCAACAACAAATGCTAGATGCCATGAGAAACTCAGCCTCTGCAGGCGGGTTTGCCGGAACGCCCTTCAATCAACAACAACAAGCAGAAACGGTTCAAGGGCTTCTTGGAGCTGATATGCAGCAATATCTTGAAAATGCATTGGGCATCACTCAAGCCGGCCTTCAAGGCAAAGAAAATAGATTGTTGGGATACGAAAGAGCTATTAATAACTCCATTAGTTCGCAGGAACGAAATGCTGATAGAGGATTCCAGGCTGCATTAGGTTTAGGCGATCTATTGGCAAATGTAAAAGGTTCTGAAGCCTCCAATGCTTATGCCGGTGCTTTAAGACGCGGGCAAAATGCTCAGAATAATATAGCTGGATGGGCAAACCTTGGAAATCAAGCTATTAATATGTTTGGTGGGATTAAGGGAAGTGCAGGTGGTAGAGGCGGGAGATATTAAACATGGCATTCCAACCTATACATTTTCAACCTCCTCATGAAAACCCTGAGCCACTGTATTCTCGTATAATGAATGATAGACAAAAAATGCTAATGGATCAGGAAGCACTTGCTCAATCTCAAGCAGATTCATTCATGAAAGATTTACAAGCGAAATATAAAGAAAGAGAGATATTGCAAGATTTAGAAAAAAAACATGCAATTGCTCTAAACCAAGAAAGAATGGGACGCGGTATAGGATTAGGTAGAGCAGGTTCTGCAGGTCCAAAACAATATGCTCCAAGCAATATTGGAAAATTGTTAAATGAACAAGAATCCATAATTGAAACTTATGGTGAGGATTCTCCACAAGCTGCAATTATGAAGGCGGCTTTGCAAAAAGCTACAATCACCACTACACCTAAGGGTAGACAATATACGCCTACTAATCTTGGTAAGCTAATGCAAGAGCGTGATAATGCAATAGCGCTATATGGACCAGAGTCCGAACAAGCACAAGCTTATGATTTACAGATTCAAAAATCTACAACAGATTCTGATACAAGAAAGAGAAGCCTTTATGCTTCTAATCTAGAAAAATCTATGAACAGCTATGACCCGGTTGCTATTACTAGATATTCTGGACCCGGGGGCGCTGCAAAGCTTAAAGCAGAACAGCTTAGAGATTTAGCAGGACATCCCTCGAAAGAATATTTGAAATACAAAGAAGCTCTTGTTGCTGCTGAATTTGAAACCTCTGAATTAAGACAATTCTTTGGAGATTCTATAACACCTCAAGTCAGAGAGCACTTGAATAAATTAGCTAACCCGTCTTCTCTTGGCAGTAGCCCTGAAGCCGCTAAGAGGCAACTTGAGAAATCTAGAGCTATAGTAAGAAAGCAACTAGAAACATTTAGAGGCGGCTTAAAGAGCAAGAAAGAACATCTTGGAAGTGAAACAAAAGATTTAGTTAAAGATATTGAGGCAGAAGAATATTCTGATGCAGATATCTTAGAAACAGCAAAAAAATATGGCATGACTCCAGAAGAGGTAAGGCAGGAGCTGGGAATTTAATTATGGCAAGAGATTTGTTCGCTGAGCGCGGAATTGTTCCAAGAAAAAAGGCTCCAATACCACAGGGACGTGATCTATTTGCTGAGCGTGGAATTGTCCCGAAGAAAATAGCACAAAGACAAATGCAAGAGCCTGAAGAAGGATTTTTTGATAGCCTCGGTAGCGCTCTTATGTCTGGAGTTAGAGGCTTCAATACAGCCGTTGAGCGCCCCATTCAAGGGATTATGCAACCATTTACAGAAAGCCAATATGCCCCTGATTGGTTACGCAATGCTTCTAAAGACGTTGCAGCTAGAAGAGAAGCCAATTACGAATATGCCCTAGAGCAAAATCCTTTAAGCGCCCTGGCTGGAAATCTGGGCGGAAATATTGCGTTGGCTGCACCTACATATATGTCCGGAGCTGGAGCCCTTAATCTTTCTAGGTTATCTCCCATGGCTTCCAAGATTCTGGCCGGTGTTTTAACCGGAGGTGCAGGCGGCGCAGCTCAATATGTAAATCCTGGCGAGTCCAGGGCTGAAAATGCTGGCATTGGAGCGACAATAGGAGGGTTATTACCTCCTCTAGCATCTGTGGCAAAGCTACCTTTTAAGGCTATTAAAAATGTACATAATGCTTATCCTGCTAAAAAAGTAGCAGAAAAGATAATTGCAGGCAAGCTCGGTGCAAAGGAAAAATATGCAAAGCTCTATTCCGATATATTTAAAGAAGCTGAAGATGCTGGAATAAAACATATTCGTAAGCCTATAAAAGAAGTAGTTAAACCTACTCGTAGAATTTCTTTGAGTAGTCCAAGAATAAAGCCTACAGATCCAGAAAAATATGGAAAAGCTTTTGCAGAATTCCAAAAAAACCCAACACCAGAATTAGCACAAAAAGCTCAGAGTGATCTTGGAAAATTAATAAATAAGATAGAAAAAAGCAATACATCTTCGTTGAGCTCTGAAACTTCAAGAATAAAAGATTTAACTAAGTTACGAAAAGGCGTTATTGAAGATTTAACAAATTCTCTTGAAAAGAAATCTCCTGAATTAGCTAAAAGATATAAGCAAATTGGAGAAGGATATGCAAAAGATGTTGTTCCCTATAATAAAAGTAAAGCTATTAGTGAAGCTCAAGCAGGGAATTTAAGTAAAAAAGATCTAACAGAAGCATTAATGAAAGACAAAGCTTTTAGACATCAAATGGGACATGCTCATCCAGAGTTAGCTACAAGAAGTATCATTAATCCCCTTTTAAAATCTTCCAGATATTGGGGACCCAGTATAATTGGCGGATACGAATTAGGAAAACTGGGGAAATTACATGAGTAAATTAGTCATCAGTACATGTACAATCACATCTGTTGTAAGAAATATCATAAATCGACCAAATTACTACGAACAACCAAAAATACACCATTGTACATACTCCTATAAAATTTATAGTTCTATTATACATAAGGTGGGCACCTTTTGCAAATATATTTTCAAAAATGGGCTTTGGACCCTTAAGCGTGAATATAACCATATTTTTGTCCGTGCAACGGTTGGCATATCATTAATGCATGGACCTTTTTGTTTAGGAGAAGCCCATGGCGCTTGACCCGCGGTTCGTTACCTCTAAAGACCTAGAGAATCTTCTTGTAGACAAGGATACTGGGGCATTTCTCGCAAATGGATTGGTTTATTTCTATAAAGACCTTGCACGCACAACCTTAAAGCCAATCTATCAGCTTACAGGCGCTCCACCTAATTACACATACACGCAGCTTCCCAACCCAATTACCATTAGTGCAATTGGTACATTCATGGATAATAATGGCGATAATATTGCTCTTTATTATTTCCCTTGGGATTCAATGGACGAAGGAGCCAACCTAGAACTTTATTATGTGGCTGTATTCAATCAATTCGGGGTTCCTCAGTTCACACGCGAAGCATGGCCAAATTATTTTGGAGAGCAGGGCGGTGGACCCAATGGCCCTGTAACTGTTGTAAACCTAATTGAAAACCCACAGTTTGGGTTTATCAATTTTGTGCCAGGTACTCCGTTAACAATTTCCTCGGGAGGGGCTGGAACAGTCAATACTAATATTGCTCCGGGATGGGTCCTAAGGGTTAATTTTAGCGGTGCAGGTTCACTCACTGTAGCTCAAACACCAGTAGCCGGTGCTTCGCAATATCCCACTAACCCGCCTTATACATTGGATATTACACCCGGTTTAAATATTATATCTATTGCACTCATACAGCAACTTAACCATACTCCAGATATTTGGAGTCCAGCTACTGCCGGAACGAATGGCTATGTTGCAACAAATATAGTTCTAGGACCTGCTACGCAAGCGATAGTTACTTATGCGCCATCTGTAGCTACTGCAGGAAATCCCCAGACAATATTGTCTGCGTCTAATTTAACTGGGTCATATAAGGAATTTACTAATACTGTTCAGCTTTTACCCGCTGCTAATACTGATACAAGCACAACTGGGTTTGTGAATATAGTTATTAGCTTATCTCCAACTAATTTCTCAAGCGTGACAAGTGTTCAAGTATTAGGATTAGAAACTAATGTTCAGAATATTGCTTATCAACAGACTCCACTTTGGTGGCAACAAAGCACAATTATTAATATCATTATCCCTCAGCTTGCTTATAAGCCTATTCCTAGCTATTTGGTAGGATGGGATTTCCCCTTAAATCCAACGCAGCCCCTAGGTCCAACGATTACTGCCTTTGCATCTGGTGCAAATACATCAAATTATTTCTGGGACCAGACAGTCATATTCCAGTCGGCTAATAGTGGTGTGGCTGCTTCACGTGGGACAAACGGGTGCTTAACATGTACCGCCACTAATACAACTCAGTTAGCTTTGATACAATATTTAGAACAAGATGTTGCCAGAATGATTTTGAATGACAGAAATTCTGTCAATGTTGCGGCTACATCCAATAAAGCTGGGGGCCTGCAAGCTACTATTTCACTTTGGTATACAACAGATGCAAATCTTCCAAGTGCAGGTGCTGGTAACTCGCTGGTTGCGACTATAAGCGCTGCAGGAAAGCCCGCAACATTCCACGGTAATTGGACCGAAGTACCAAGAAGCGGGCTTGGAGATGCAACATTTACTATAGGAGCTAGTCCTACAACCACTAATTTCAATGATTATGGTTTCAGCGGATGGGATTTAAAGGGCATAGCAGCAACTAATACTGCTACCTTTTTTGCAATTGTGGTTGGCACTGCTAGCCTTCCAGCAACAAATGTAGTGAATTTTGATTCAATTTCATTAGTTCCAGGCGATATTCCTACAAGACCTGCTCCTGAAACGGGCGGTGTTGCCCAATTCAGGTGTCAGAAATATTATGAAATGTCCTTTGACTTTGGAATAATTCCGGCTACTGGGATTCATACATCATCTGGAATGATAGGATACAGCGCAACAAGTGTAAATGGCGCATTAGCTCAAACAATTGTTTTTAGAAATGCTAAAACATATTTACCTACTGTTACTTTTTATAATCCTGTAAGCAATAATAACCAAGCACGAAATTTAACAGACTCTATAGATTGTACAAATACAATGGTTTATTTAAGTGGTGCGGCAAACGGACTTAGTAAGACAGGATTTATACCTGACATAACAGCAGGGGGCGGCGGATTGGGTGCCGCAATAGTTTTTCATTACACAGCCGATGCAAGGCTCGGTGTTTAAATTTAGGAGAAAAAAATGACTGTAACTCAATATAACATGGACAAATTTCTTCAAGGTGTTAATGGATTTGGGTTGCCTTTTTGTTCGAATGTATATTCTGCAACTTTAGTAGCAAATGCTGATACTACCCTTGCAGTTCCTTTAACTTCTGTTATGGGTAATTTTACCGCAACCGTCAATAATAAATTTATGGCTATCTTTTCTTGTGATAATGCTGCAGATGTTTTTGTAGCTTTAAATGGAACGGCGGCAGCACCTGTAGCAGGAACATTTGGTGCTACTACATCAGAGTTGATTCCAAGAAACACCTATTGGGCGAAAGTTGTAGAAGCAGGGGACGTAATTCATGTTAAATCTCCAGGAACTCCCTCTATGACCATTGCATTTTACGCTATTCAGGAATAGTAATGCCAATTAAATCTATATTTACAAATCCAATAGGTCAAGCAGGCATATTGCCTACTATGGTATTCATTAATACTAATGATACCCAGGCCGAAGTAACGGTAACAGGATATCTAAGCTCCTCAGTTCAGGATGGCCTCGTAGCGCTTTCTTCTTATCAGTTGGCCTTAGTTAATACTACTGATAAGGGACCTGGTTGGTATAACATTGTAATTAATAATGAAGTATATTCATTAGTTATAAGCTCTCCAGGAACTGTTACGTCTATATTGGGAACCGCATTAGAAATTGATGCAATGCTCGTAAATCCCAATACATATCAAATTAGTATAGACCCAGCTTATCCTGGACAAAATTCTATAATTACCGTTGGAACAATCACGAGCGGCACATGGTTTGCTAATCCAATTGGTATTTCAAAAGGAGGAACAGGCGCCACAACGGCACCTGCTGCCCTAGTAAATCTAGGTGCATTGCCAATTGCTGGCGGCACAATGACTGGGAATTTGATATTAAATGCAAATCCTACTCTTCCTCTACAGGCTGCAACAAAACAATACGTTGACAGTATTTCTGCTGGCTTTACTTTTAAGGCCCCGGCTTATGCTGGAACTACTGCGAATTTAAATGCGACTTATAATAATGGTGCTGCAGGTGTAGGTGCAACATTAACTAATGCCGGCGCTCAAGCTGCTTTCTCAGTGGACGGTGTTTCGCCCCCCTTAAATTCTAGAATATTGGTAAAAAATCAAGCAACAGCCGCTAACAACGGTATTTACAGCTTAACTACTGTGGGAACAGGCGCCACAAATTGGGTATTAACTAGAACTACAGATTTTGATACTGCAGCCAATATGAATGCAGGTTCATTCATAATAGTTAACAACGGAGTTGTAAACCAAAATTCAGCATGGATACAAACAGCAACTATAACCGTAGTTGGAACTGATCCAGTTAATTGGTCTCAATTTGGTACACTTGGTGTACAAAGCGTTTCTGGCACTGCTGGACGAATAACAAGTACTGGCGGCATGAACCCAGTAATCGACATAGATGTTGCTTATGCTGGACAAACTTCCATTGTTACAGTAGGAACAATCACTACTGGAAATTGGGCTGCAGCTAATATTCCCTTGCTATATGGTGGCACAAATGCTTCATTAGTGGCATCAAATGGAGGCATATTCTATAGCACGGCGACCGCTGGGGCCATATTATCTGGAACAGCAACTGCTAGACAGATGCTTCAGTCAGGTGCCGCAGGAGCACCAGCATGGTCAACTGCTACTTGGCCTGCAACAACAACTCAATATGATATTTTATACTCGAGCGGAACCAATATTGTGGGACAAATTACCACAGCTAATAATGGCGTTTTGGTTACTGATGGAAGTGGAATCCCAAGCATTGGTTCTACCTTACCATTAGCTGTTCAAACCAATATCACAGAAGTTGGTGCTCTAGTATTAGGAAGTCTTGCAGCAGGATTTACCCCTGTGACAGTCCCGATTGGTGGCACTGGCGCTTCGACCTTTACTCAGAATGGCTTAATTTATGGAAATGGAACCAGTGCGCTAGGAGTAACCGCAGGCTTGACAGATGGCCAGGTTGTTATCGGAAGCTCTATTGGCGCGCCCGCTGCTGCAAGCATTACTGCAGGTCCAAACATTACTATTACTGCGGGCCATAATACACTTCAAATTTCTGCGCTTTCAGGTTCAGATGTGGTGGCATATACTGGAGTTAATCATGCAGCCAGTCCATATACTGCTCTAACAACTGATTACTATATTTCTTGCGATGTTACTGCAGGCGTGATAACCATTAAATTGCCGGACGCGCCATCTACTGGGCGTACTTTTGTTATCAAGGATAAGGTTGGACTTGCGGCTACATCTAATATTACAATCACAAGTGTATCTGGTGTAATTACACTAGATGGAGCAACTACTTTTGTAATGAATACAGCATATGAAGCGGCCAATTTGGTATTTAATGGAACTAATTATGAAATCTGGTAGGTCAAGCTAATGTCATACAAACAAATTTCCCCGATTCCAGTAATAGAAGGCGGAACACAACTAAAAGCTTGGGGTACAGCCTACGGTTTACTATTCGCTGGAACGACTACAATAAATCCAGTTCAAGTACTCTCTAGCCTTGGTGCTACTAGTACAATCCTAACATCCGGAGGGGCAGCGTCCCTCCCAAGCTGGACAACTGCAACCTATCCTGCAACCACCACAACAAACCAACTGCTCTATTCAAATGGCGCAAATAATATTGTGGGGCTTGCAACGGCTAATAATGGCGTTTTAATAACATCTGGTGCGGGGGCTCCAAGCATAAGCTCTACGCTTCCTTCTGCGGTACAAAGTAATATCACTACGGTTGGAACAATAACTTCTGGAACTTGGAATGGCTCTGTAATTGGCTTGACTTATGGCGGCACGAATGCAAATTTAACTGCTTCAAACGGTGGTATTTTTTATAGCACAGCAAGTGCTGGCGCCATTCTTGCGGCTACTGCGACGGCAAACCAAGTTTTATTGAGCGGTTCTAATGCTGCTCCTGCATGGAGCACAGCCACATATCCTGCAACAACCACAATTAATCAGATTTTATATTCAAGTTCAAATAACGTAATAGCTGGAATTACAACTGGAAATAATGGAATTGTATTGACTAGTGGATCAGGCGTTCCTTCTGTTGCAACAACTTTTGGTCAGGGTTTAGCAGTAGCTAGCTCTCAATTATCTGTTGGTGGCGCTAACAATATTCCTTTCAATGATACAAAAGGAATACAAGATAGCAATGGAAATAAACTATTAACCTTTAGTGTTACTGCCAGTGCTGTTAACTATTTAACCATAACTAATAGGGATACAGCAAAAGCGCCTATATTATCAGCAACTGGTACGGATACTGATGTTACTCTAGGGGTATTTACAAAAGGTATTGGTCAAATACAGTTTGGGAGTAATGCAGGAGCAAATACCCTTGCTACCTTTAGTCCCATCGCAAGTGCAGTAAATTATGTTTTAATTTCATCCGCTGTAACCGGAACTGGGCCAAGCATTCAAGGATTCGGTACAGATACCAATGTAGTATTAAACTTAACTGGGCGCGGTAATGGGGGAGTGGCAGTACAAGGTACGACTGCAGGAGGAAACGCTGCTTCAGGGAATGTCGGAGAATTAATATCAAGTGTTATAAATAATGCAAGTGCAGTTAGCATATTATCCAATACTCCGAAGAACTTAACGTCAATTTCCTTAACCGCTGGCGACTGGGATGTTTTTGGAAACATTACCTTTATCCAAGCAACAGTTACTTTACAGAATGCTTTTTGCTGGATTTCAACCACAAGTGCCACACTTCCTGATGCTTCTTTATATAATGACTTTACAACTTCAACATCCCAAATGGCGCAATTTGGATTAGGAGCCCCATATTTTAGAGCTTCTATTTCCACTACTACAACTGTATACCTTAGCGGACAAGTTGCATTAGCAGCTGGAACATGTGTTATGTGCGGCGGAATATACGCCAGAAGGGTAAGGTAATGTTCAAACCTATCAATTTTATGGAATTGGAAAATCAAGCTCATCCTCGCCAAGGCTATGGAAATGAAGAGCAATTATCACCTTTAGTCTTGGCACTCCTTGCCATGTTGCAAGAGAAAAAAAAGGAAGAAAGCGAAAAAGAAGTCCCTGAAGATTATTTGCAGTATTTATTAAGAAATCGTGACGGCACATCTTACGAACCATATACACCCAATGAAACGCCTGATGAAATGATGACTCGGGTTCGGCGAGAAGGTTCTGGAGACCTCATGTCCAAATTAAGACAACGAGAATCTCGTGGAAACTACGGTATCACTAATAGCCTAGGGTATACCGGAGCCTATCAATTCGGCGCTCCAGCACTTGAAACTGTGGGTTTACTTAAGCCTGGAGCTGGGAAACTAGGAAACAAAGCTTTGAAGAACCTTGCAAACTGGACGCTTCCAGGTGGCCTTCAAGAATACCTATCTAACCCTGTGATTCAAGATGAGGCGATGCGACGACTAATGAATGCAAACAAAAGCACCTTGACCAAAATGGGCCTTATTAATAGGCATACGCCTGAGCAAGATGTAAATGGAATGCTTGCTGCTGCACATTTAGCCGGCCCTGGGGGCGTTAGAAAGATGATGCGTGGCGCTAATCCTCGTGATGCTTATGGCACTGGCGCTCGTGAATACTTTAATTTAGGGAGGTCAGTATAATGCCATTAGTAAAAGGCGCAAAGGCAAAAACCAGAAAAGGCTTTTCAGAAAACGTAAAGCGTGAAATGGATAGTGGAAAATCTCAAAGACAGTCTGTAGCCATCGCGTATTCAGAGGCTGGCGAAGGAAAGTATAAACGTAAATCCAAGAGGAAATCAAAATGAAAGACGGCATGAAAGAAATGGAAGTTAAGTATAAAAAGCACATGAAAGAAAAAGAAATGAAATATAAAAAAGAAATGAAACACGAAGAAGAGAAGTACAAAAAGGATATGAAGGGCATGAAGTCTAAAATGCACAAAAAGCATGGCTCAAAGTAATTTAATTTAGGAGAAAAAAATGGCCGTTTTATCATGGACAACTGAAGTAACAGGTTTTGAAGGAATCGTTCCAGCATTGCTTTATATCAATACAAACGATACATTCGCAACAATTACAACCCCGGGCTATTTAAACCCATCTGTTGAAGCTGGAATGGAATTCACTAATGAAGCAATGGCGCTTGTAATGTCAACTACCGGCCCTTTATGGCTACAGACCTCCCTTATAGGCACTTCTCATAGCCTTGTATCTCCCGCAAATTCAACAAATGTTGTTTTGCCAACTACTCTGAATCATATCGCTACTTATACCAATACTGTTGGTACTTTGAGTGAAGATCCTGCAACTGCTATTTCTGCAGGAAACATCCAAGCTGGCTTAAGCGGAACAGCGGGTGCTTTAATTTCATTTCCTACCACAGCTGCAACTGGTTCATTAAAGGTAGTTGCTGCAAGTAGCGCAGGTGACTTTATTACTACCATTACAAATGCTTCTCAAGCTGCTGCGCGCACATACACGATACCGGATGCTGGAGCGAGCTCTAGCTTCTTGTTAACAAACAGTAGTGGAACTCAAACAATTGCTACTGGAAATCTTGCATTAACAGTTGGAACTTTAACTTTAGGGTCTTCTGGTCATGCATCTTCATTGACCATATTCCCAGGGACTGCAGCGAATGGTAGCTTTATTATTTCCCCTGTAAATAACGCGGGTAATCATACAACTACTTTAAGCAGCGTTACAGCTTTGGCTCAAAATACGGTATATACACTGCCTGATCCAGGTGCAGCTACTGCTAATGTCATGTTAAATACCGGCACAACCACTATGGCAGCAGGCAGTAAAATTACATTAGATAAAACTACAGGCACTACCTCCGGTTTTGCGGTTACTATTAACAAGCAAGCTGGCGTTATTACTACTGAAGCTTTAACTACTGCTGGGGGCGCTTCACAAGCTATCGCTTTGACTAACTCTCAAATCGCTTCAACGAGCGTAATTCACTGTCAAGTTCAAGGCGGCTCTAATACTACCCAAAATATTAGTTTTGTTGCAGCTCCAGCCTCTGGTTCAGCAACAATCACTATTTTTAACAATACTGCTGCTACTGCATTAAATGGTACTATAGTATTTAGCTTTGTTGTGTTTTAATATAGGTTGATCATGACGTTGGGGGAGCGATATCCCCCCCTTTTAATTCTGGAGTACAAATGGATAAAAAAGCTGTAATTGCACGCATAGAAGAAATCGGAAAGGCCATCGAAAATTCCATGGCCCAGCACAATGCATTAGTAGGAAGGCTTAATGAGGCTCAATACATTTTGCAGGAAATGGAAAAGTTTGAGCAAGACTGTAAAGCAAGAGATTACGCTAATGCAGCCGAAGACATTATCGAAGTTGCAGAAGAAGTGGTTTCTGAAAAAAAAACTTCTGGAGAAGATTCATAGGCACTAAAGGAAATTTCTGATGTGCATAGATATTAAACAGTTCAATGATGCAATTTTGGTGCCTACTCTAGTCTCCTTAGGATTATATTCTAAAGAAGCTTGCGAATTGATTATTGGAACTGGATTGCAAGAAAGCGGATTTACGCAGATTCAGCAAGAAGGTAAAGGGCCCGCATTGGGATTCTTTCAATGCGAACCTGAAACATATCATAGCATTTTGCGAACCGTTTTTTTAGATCATGCTTCTTTAAAAAATATTATTCTTGCATCGCTGGGTTGTGAGATGATGCCAGAGCCAAATGCTTTGCTGTGGAACCTAAAGCTTGCAGTTATAATATGCCGATTACATTATCATAGGATTCAGGCACCCATTCCAACAGACTTATCTGGGCAAGCTGATTACTATAAAAAATATTACAACACTAATTTAGGAAAAGGCACAGCCACCGAGTATATATATAATTATCAGAGATACTCTAGCCATGTTGAATGATGTAATATCGAAGTGTATTAAAGAAGTTTTATCAATAAATACCACAATTAAAATATTCCTTGGAGTTCTGGTTATCGCTTTTATTGTTGGCTTTTTCGCTGCTCATTTTAAGAAAAACAAAATAGCTAACATTCTTGAACAATATTCAGAAAAAATAATTGAAAAGGAAATCGGGCTAACGGTAGATTTTTCAGAATTAACCCAGGATAATGAAAAAGACTGTCCTCTTACACTAGAATAAGTTTTCCTTTCATTTCGCTTTTTTGGCTAATTTCCTCTGGCTCATAACCTTGAATTGCCTTTTTGATACATTCTATTTTTTTCGAGCATTCCCACTCTTGTAAATCAAGCAGCCTGACTAATACAGATTCTAAGCTTTCAACTATTTCATCATTTGTCATGCTTTGTCCCACTCCTTAAAAATTTAGTATACTTGTTTTTAATGCCTAGTAGTAAGATAGGGATTCGGTATATTCAATACACTAACTCAGGAGCAAGTATGCAGCGTTACATATCATTAGTAGCACAGTTAATCATAGAAATCGGAGAGGCTATGCCAAAAGGTGATATGCTTACAGATGCTGATGTCACGGTTCTTCTTGAGCTCTATAAGCTCAGAAATGCGGTATTGACCGAAGCAATTTACTTCCTTGGGAAATACGCTACGAAAGGTGATGCTGCAAACATAAAATTATTGGAAGGATTCAAAGAATGCAAACAGGAAGGCGTGGAAGTCGTCAGGGAGATCGAAAAATCGAGAGTGGAAAGGGGATTGCCTTGTTGAGCAATCCTTATATTAAAATTATAAGCGATGCACTAAAAAATATAGTATCTTTTGAGTTATTTGAAGACTCTTTATTAGATGAAGAAATCACAATTCAGATAGTTTCTATAATAGAATCAGCTTTGAAGGTTATTAAAAATGACTGGGTAGATCCACGCGACTTTTCAAACTTTAATATGCTTTTAGACTTATATAAAGAAGATAATCCTTATGTAGATAAGATGGTAAGGCGAATCAATTGTTATCATCAAGCTTCCTTACAAGCATGTGAAAGAGAAGGGTGGAAAAAGTTTGATGATTTTTATGTGGAAAAAGAACAACAGCGCTTTACTACAACTCTAAAAAAACCACCATATGAACCTGTGTAAGCAATAGGCGAGGATTTCACTCGCCAGCAACTTTTTACATAGTAACTAATATAGAGTCTAGAATTATATCATGTAGCCTATATAGACCGCGCCGTCGTCACGTGGTTGCAGTAAGTATACCTGCGCTTCTCATACAGCGCCGCTATTGCTCTAGGTCATTTTACTCCCTTATTTTATTTAATGCTATACTCAAGGGATAGGAGGAATAAATGGGACTTTTTTTCTCGAAAAGCAAGGATGTTGAAGAACCAAAATCTCCGGTATTGATACTTGAGGTGCAATATGAAGCCCATCCTTCATCCTTATTAGCGAATTTAGATGCACTTCTAAAAGCATTACATCATATTGAAACATTGAAGATGGCTATTGAATCGGAAATACTATCTGAAAACGTATTAATGTCCAATGGCTTCGAGGCTATGCAGTCTGCAAGGCTTAATCTTGATCAAGAAATGGAATGCATTCAATCCGAAACAGAAAAACAAATAGTTAAATATAAGGATAAGGCTAAATCATTTACTTAAAAATACATTAGAGTTGAATTATAGAAAATTTATCTAATATTTCGAGCGCGAGGATGTAAAAATATATAGCAAGAACAATAAGACACATGACAGCCCATCTAGGAGGGGGCCAATATTCGCGATAAACCTTACTACAAAACTCATAAGTGGACAGCCCTATCATAGTTATCAAAATTATTAAACAAGGAATTATTGGATAATAATACTTATTCATTATTTATCCCATTTTAAGAAATATTATATTAGAAAAGAAAGAAGCAGCCATTGCGCCTCCAATAAGCATCATCCATTTGAGGCTAATATTTATTTTTGAAAAGGCTATATCTAACTTAGCATTTAATTCATGTATTGTGCTATCCAATTTTTTGTTAGTTTCATTAAGTTTTTCACTTAATTCGTTATATCTGCCCCCCATCTCATCTGCTAAATCGCCCATTTGGTGTGCCTGTATCTGCGCTTGTGCTTCGGGCATCCCATTAGCAACAAATTCGTTATATAGTGTTAAAGAATCTTTATGTGCCATTTTCTTTCTCCTATGCTTTCCCCTCAAACATATCAAAATTCTTTGCGTATATCTCTTTCCTTTGAGCTTGGTAATTCTTAAGCTCATTAGAAACCGCATCGCATACCCACATTCTAACAAGAGTTGAATAACACTTAATGTTTTTGTTTTTTGCTATGCACTTCAGATTCTGTAAGAGAGTTGGATGACATTTTACATTCATCCGGCAACTTAGGTTATCTTCGCTTGGTTGAGTATTCATTGGCTCTCCTCTTCGTCGAGGTCTATCTCCAATACCTCCAGAGAATACTGAAGCATGAGCCCACAATTTTCACATGTTATTAGGGCTGAGGGCACACATTTTTTATATTCGTTACCAATAGGAGTTTCGCTTTTCGAAAGATTATAAATTGGAGCCGTATTAACAGAAAACTCACTTTCATCACACATAGGACATTGTTGCATGTGAACGTTGCGATTAAAGAGAGCTTTAGTTATTTTTGAAAGCTTTTTCCTAGACTGTTCTGTGCTTTTGCTTGTCATATATTGACCTCCAACTAACTAAATAGTTATTGATTGTACAATGGGACGAGGTGAAATAATATCAGAGTCAAATTAAGTTTTCAATCTTCATAATTTAGAAGCCCTAAAATTCCGAGCGCATGTTGGCTCATAAAGCCGCAGTTATTGCATACAATCATAACTGTTGGAATGGTTGGCGTATTAAATATTGAAAGCCTTCCTGATAACGATTGTTTTGGCCTAAGTTCAACGTAGCCTTCTAATAAAGTAAATTTTTTCTGGCCGCATCTAGGGCATGGTCCATATGCTGACCTTTCTTCAATAGCAGAAACTATATCTTTTTTCTCTTGTTCATTCATTTTTCTACCCTTTTGGACCGATAATGGTGATTATCGCGCTTAGTGATACATACCTATATGTAGTATATCATAGTATATCAACTACATAATTGGCCTAAACTTGATAAAGATTAGAAAATGAACTAAATTCAATATAGAGCTGTCTTAATTTGAAAGGGAGTTCAACATGAAATATGTATTAAAAAGTTTAGTCGTAGCAGGCGCTTTGATTGGGTCAAGCACTTCAAACGCGTTTCATTGTGTTCATTTTCATTGTTTACCAACATACGTCGGCGCTGAATACCAGTGGATTACTACGGGTCATCGTAAATCCGATGTTACTGGAACAACATTCGGTAAGTCTTTCTGCGGAACACATCTTTATGTAGGCCAGAGATGGAAGAATGTTTCTGTTGAAACAGGCTATGAATTCACTAGAAAAAAGGTAAGGCATACTAACTTTACAATTCATCATCCTGAACTAAACCATGTTACAGCTTCTGTGAAAGCTAGAAATAGGCTTGCTGGCATGTATATGGATGTAAATGGATATATCCCAATTCCTGCTTTAGATGGGTTTGAATTGATTGGGTCAATAGGCGTTGCGCGAATTAAACATCAGCTATTGGCTGACATAACGCTTAATGTGGAAGGCAATCCTGTTTTTAAAGAGGACTTGTCGCGGCTTACAAAATATAGAGGCGTATTCCGATTAGGGGCTGGTGCTCAATATGCGCTCAATGATTATGTGAACATTCGCGGAATGGTTCGCTGGAAAGCCATTAATCTTGGTTCAAAGATAAGGTCTGAAGTATTGGGTGTGCAAGAAACTGTTAGACATAGAGATGTGGTCTGCTTATCCGCGGGACTGTTTTTTAAGTTCTAGATATTTCTATCTCGCAGCATTGTCCGTATTGTCCAAGGGCTTCTTGAAGTCCCTGGGATAATTCTTTTTCTATTTGAATGCTAAAAGCCTCATCGCATATAGGGCGCTCTTTAGAAAGCTGCATTAGTAGCAATCTTTTAATATTTTCGATTGCATCCGGGCATTCTAATCCAGACTCATTAAAATCGTCCAGAAGTTTCTGGGTTCCCTTGAGCCAATATAATAGTCTTTCAAAATCAGTCATTTTTACCCCAATAGATATGATGTGCTTGTTCCCAGCATTACTGGCGTATGCATCTTATAGATGTATTCTTGTATTTCCCTCAGTGATGGCTCAGGGTTACAGAGTTCTTTTAATATTAACTTACGTAGGTGCATAATTTTTTCTTCTGGAATAAAAACCTCAATGTCATTACATCTTACCCAAATCAAAAATAATTTTTCTCTGATTTCCGTCATTTTGTTATTAATTCCTGCTTCATCCTATTCAGCATTATAAATTCCATTACTTTAGTGGAATTAGGTTCTGGTTTAGAAAGCTCATCATCGATTTTCTTTTTTAAATCACGAAGATAATTATCGTGTTCCACATCTCCAGTTTCTTTTATTTGTTCAATATCATTTCTAAATTGCACAAGAGGCCCAACTCTTTTCATTCCCATACTACCTTTCCACCATGTTTCATTGCATGATCTATTCCGTCATTGATCCACTTTCTGACCAACATAGAAGCGCTAATATCTGATTTTTTTGCAACAGCACGTATTTCCCGGATGAGGCTAGGATGGCACTTAACACTAAGCTTCTTAGTTAACTTCTCATCTTCGTTCTTTTTATACAATACCATTCCCCTTCAAAAGGTAATCACAATTTGCTACGGTATCAAATTTGTGGGATTTTGGCAATTATCTATGGATAAAGCCGGACAACCTTCCTTAATTGATAAAATCGTTGACAGGAATTGAAAAAGTGGGTACAATGTCAGACAAGTTCAACATTAATATTAGTTAGGAGCAAATTATGAGAGAACCAGGCATTTACACAGACCTTGATATTAATGAATATCACGCGTCTGAAGGCATTAGCAATAGCGGCATTAACTTACTTCTGGACTGCCCAGCCAGGTATCACCATAAGTACATATTGAAGCAGGAAACTGATGAAGATTCTGATTCAATGTTGCTTGGAAGAGGGGTGCATATGCTTGTACTTGAGCCTCAATTATTTCATAGGACCTTTTATACAATGCAGGAAGGTTGTGATTTAAGGACAAAGGCTGGGAAAGAAGCATATGCCCAGGCTGAATTATCGGCTAATGGTCGCCATATCCTTCGGAAAGGAACTTGGGAGACCGTGGTCGATATGGCCAATTCCATCAAGAACAGTTCCATGTGGAACAAGATTATACCCGGGAATGCTGAACACTCTGTATTCTGGGACGGGGGCGTTTATAACACAAGGCTTAGAGCGAGGCCGGACTTCTATAACGAGACAATGATTGTCGATATTAAAACAACTGACTCAATTAAGAGCTTTGCAAAGTCAATCCATAGCTTTGGGTACCATAGGCAAGCCGCCATGCAAATTGATGGATTGAAGCAGCACGATGGCAAGGACCGCTTTTTCGGGTTCATGGTGGTTGAGAATAAGGCGCCCTATTTGACTGCCTGCTTTGTCCTAAATGAGGCCAGCATTAGGCAGGGAAGGCGGGAATACTTGGATGCGGCTGCAACTTTCTCTGAGTGCATGAGCTCCGGAATTTGGCCCGGATATGATGATGTATTCCAGGAAATATCAATACCTGAATATGCAATTAAGGCAGAAGAGATGATTTAAAAAGCTTGACATTAATCCAAAAAGTGGGTACAATTTGATGTATGTGCAGTCAGGAGAAAGAAATGAAAAAGCCAACAGTGACCGAAAAGAAAGTAGCCAAGATGTTCTTGTGGATGCGTTCATGTGGGTTCAAGCTTGAGGGCCTTCGCGATGAAGATTTGAGAAAGGGGATTATTAGGTTTCCATTAAAAGAGGTAGATTCAGAATGAATGAATTAAAATTGTTTGAACAATTAGATAAGCAAATAGAAGACCAAATAAATAATATTTGTGAAAGACAGGTAAAGTTGTATCAGAGTGCATCAGAACTAGACAAACTTTATAAAGATTTAGGGATTCCGTCCGCATTTAAACAATTGATGTCAGCATAGGAGAGCAGCATGAGCACTGAATGGGATAAATTCCCTAAGAAAATGTTAGAAGTGAAAGAAATATCCGATACGTTGATTGATATAGGGCAGATTGAAAGATCTATTCTTAATAAGATTAATAATCTACTTGATAAAATGGAATCAAATCCAGAAATGACATTGAAAGAACTTGGAGATTAGTATGAGTAATGAATTAATGGTGTCAGATAGAAACCAAGGATTTATGGCAGTTTCGACAATTGACGAAGCTATAAAGGTTAGCGAATTAATATCCAATAGTAACTTTTGCCCTACAAGCATGAAAGGAAAGCCTGGCGATATCCTTGTTTGCCTTCAATTTGGGCAAGAGCTTGGTTTAAAGCCAATGGCAGCCATACAAAACATAGCTGTTATTAATGGCAGACCAAGTATTTGGGGCGATGCCATGATTGCTGTTTGCCGCCAATCTCCTTCATGGGAGTATATAAAAGAGACTTTTGACGTCTCCACTATGACTGCTGCCTGTGTTGTGAAACGTAAAGGCGAACCCGAATTTGTATCTACCTTTAGCCAAGCTGACGCTAAGACGGCTGGACTTTGGGATAAAGTAGGCCCTTGGAAACAATATCCAAAACGTATGCTTCAAATGAGAGCTCGCGGCTTTGCACTTAGAGATTGCTTCCCAGACCTATTACGAGGTATAATCATAAAAGAAGAGGCCGAGGATTATCCAAGTGAAAAAAAGGATTATAGTCGTGCCGTAGGTGTAACGGTTGATCAAAGTGCTGATTTTGTTGAATTGGTTAATGATGAGCAGATATCTGAATTACATTCATTGGCTGATGCTCTCGGGGCAAATTTGGAAATAACATGTCAACATTTAAAGATTAAAACGGTTGATGATATGTCGACTCAACAATGGGCAGAAGTAATGAGACAATTTGAGAAGAAATTGGCAAAGAAACAAAAAACAGAAAATCTTGCAATAAACCTGCATGTTCAAGAATCAATGACCGATGCAGCAAAAGAATTCTTTGGAGAAGATAGTGAATGATTCAGAAATACAATTTCATTTAAAAGAACTTAATCATAAGATAGATTACCTCTTGGAAATTAATGCTTTTGTGCTGGACCTTTCTCATGATCTTATAGACCTTATGGCTGATGATACCCCATTACTTCTTCAGCATGCAATTGCATTGCAGAAAATAGTTAGTAAATATCATGTGAGTCCACACAATGAGTAATTTCATATTGAATGAACAAGATAATGAAGGTTGATAAATTATGGATGAATTTCTAAAGGAATGGAAAGAGTTTACGGACGCTCCCGAATTTCATGAGGATTTTTCAGAGTATCTTGACATAAATACTTTTCACTTTACGGTGAAGGATTTAAAAAAGTTTAAGAGTATAGAAGCAGCAATTATTGCTAATAGACTTTTTGACCTAATTATATTTAGGTACAACGTCCAATATCATCACGGATATTATTGGTTTGGCGCTAGCTATTTAGACTGGCAGAAACAATTTCCATGGATGAGCACTGAACAAATTCATATTATTCTCTACGGTTTAGAACAACAAAAATTCATTCGTACAATGCCCAATCTTGCCTTTGATGACTCTCATTTTTGGTATAGGATTGATTGTGGCTATCCTCCACATGATGGCCCCCCGAATCGCCCAGCTCCAGCAATGAAGCTAACGTCAAGCAACGATGATGTAACCCATAGGTACATTCCCATTAAAATTTAGTCGCGGTATACTGGGCAATGGATATTTTAAATGACGCTAATTCCGACGATTCTTTGCAGGCTTTCGAAGATATTGTTGATGAACTAGATGACAAGCTAGCTGACTTGGTTCAAAAGGTTGATTTGTTATTTCGTCTGAATAGAACCATTTGCGAATATCTAATCCTAAACGATTCTTCTTTTGAAATTCACCTTGAACAGTTTAATGCCGAAGTCAGTAAAGAATTGAAATGAAAAATCCTCCCAAAGATTTGAGGGATATCCTTGAGAGGATTTTCACGTTTGGCTTAAGGTTACCCTGTCAACACTTCTATGAATAGCAAGCCAATTAAGAGCTGGTCAACTTATAAAAGTATTGTTAAAATGAGTTTACAGTGCGGGTCTAGAAATTATATATAATACCATCAACATTAATGGAGACCTACTATGTCTAAAGTGATTCACATTAATTCATCAAGAGAAAAACGTATACCAGATTCATTTGTTCAGAATGAAAATCTTTCGATTGAATCAATAGGATTAGGAGTATATTTAAATAGCCTTCCGAAGACTTATATTCCAAGGCCACATTTAATTCGCGAACATTTTAAATTTGGTGAACGAGTATGGAGAAAAGTGTCTAGAGAATTAAGGCAAGCCGGATATCTAAGGCTTACCAAGGGCGCAAAGGGCTATGGTGGTTCGCAATTAGAATTCGATATTAATAGAAACTTTGAATCAGTAAATAATAATGTAGAATAACTTATTTAAATTAATTATTAAAAATAAGTTTACATACTAAGTGTTTAATATGTATAAAAAAAAGGTCAGACTGATATCTGACCTTTTTGTGATTTACCACAAGAGATGATAGAGATCACTTAAACATCTAATGGAAAAACACTGAATCCTTTCATACAGAAATTAGATTCTAAAGTCATCTCTTGTGGTTTGTCAATATAAACTTTGATTACTACGGGAGTTATATACAGATGTCTCATATCGCAAACGCTGCTTCAAACATACAAAAGAAATCTAACCAACAAACAAAAACAACAAAACGAATTGAACCGTATACAAAAATCTTAAATAAAATTATGGATAATGAAAAACTTTCGCCTTTAGCAAAACTACTAATCTTTTATTTGACCCGTCGTCCAAAAGATTGGATTCCGAGACCTTCTGATATGAAGAGACATCTTCAGTGTGGGGAGCGAATATGGAGAAGGACATTAAAAGAGTTAAAGGAAGCTGGCTATCTAAGATTAAAAAGTGGTGGAAATGGTCGTGGTGGGTCACAGTTAGAATTCGATTATAAAGGTCGCTTCCGAGATGATCGCCGAGATGATCATATATCTATTCCCGAGATGATCACGTCGATCAACGTTACTAATAATAATAAATCTATAAATAAACAACATATTAAAGAAACAACAAAACAACATATCTCTGATCCAATAATTGAGGACGAAAAAGTTGTTGTTGGTTTGATTGAAAGATTGAAAAAAGAAACTGGATTATCTAAAGCAAGCGCGAGGAAATGTTTGATATATAACTCATATGATAAGATTATCGAGAAGTTAGGGATGCTTCAAAAAGCAAAAGGTGTGAGAAACCCCTCAGGTTGGATTATTTGGGCCCTTAAGGATGACATAAAAGATAACATAATAAATTTGGAGGTCGTAAAATGTTCTGAAAGTGAACGAATTCGTAAGGATGCTGAGGCTAAGAAACTCAATGATGATGCTTTGGCATCATATAACGCCAGAATGAAAAACTATCGTAGTTGCAATAAACCTAAAATAGCGGCCCATGGTTGAACGATGTATATCAACCTCATGGCAATCTATGGGTTTTATGTTTCAGAGGCGATATGGGCTAAATTTTGAGGATTAATGACCATGAAAAATTACCGAAGAGCAGGATTGAATGAGGGTGAGCAAGATGCAGCAATCGTGATTGCAAACCAAAATACAATTAAAATTGCTAAATCAGAAACAGTCTCTGAGAATCTGAGGAGCATAAAAGAAAATCTAA
>WLWG01000991.1_pt1 | contig 27395 bp, 47 predicted proteins | sample 6712871 | NCBI WGS metagenome assembly WLWG01 (sample SAMN12718693, study PRJNA515312) | sponge metagenome | isolation source: marine sponge | host: Mycale hentscheli | place: New Zealand: South Island, Marlborough, Capsize Point | collected 2003-05-01
TCGGTGGTGACAGAGCGTTCTATCGTCCATCTGATGATGCGATAGCACTGCCACAAGACTCAGCGTTTACATCTGATGCTGAACGTGAGTCAACCAAAGCGCATGAAGGTATCCATGCTACTGGTGCTAGACGTAGGCTTAATCGTAAGGCTTTCCGTGAATACAGTGTAGAAAACTATGCTTACGAAGAGTTAGTTGCTGAACTAGGAGCGGCAATGACTTGTTCCTACATAGGTATTCCGCTTGAGCAATTGCAACACACTCAGTATATTAAGTCTTGGCTAGCCTCTTTAAAGAATGATAAGAGTTATATCTTTAGTGCGGCGGCTGAAGCCAACAAAGCATTTCAATATCTAACAGGAGATAAGTATGTTAATACAGCAAACAAGTAGAGATGCGTATGAATCTGTGAACCGTGGTAAGATTCCTATTCGACAGCAGATAATAGATAAGTTTCTTTTAAAGAATGCTACAGGTTGTTACTATAGTGTACACTGGACTTGTGATCAACTAGAATGTATGCTAGATAGTAAGCATCAAACAGTCTCAGCGTCTATTAGATCGCTTGTAAAAGAAGGTGTATTACAAGACTCTGGTTTCAAAAGAAAGACTAGGAGTGGACGTGGTGCTATCTGTTGGGAACTAGTAGATGTACCCCAACCTAATAATCTTCTGTAAGATTCTTGTTTGATTGACGATTGTATTCAGTCTTTTTCTTAAGGGCTTTAGGCTTGTACTTATTGTACTTGGCTACAAGATTACGTTGACGCTTGAGCCTAGCCTTGTCCTTATCATCAGGATTAGTCATTGTATTCTTGTGTAACTAAGGAAGGTAATGGTGTTATTAGGAATCAGTTCTTACAGTTATAGAATGCTACCACTATTTTGACATAATTTGCAGAGAGGTGGGTTTCGACAGGGTGAGTGACGGCATCCTGAACCAAGGTTTGATAGGGTCTGCCTCTCAGTTTATGACCTTGCTCTATCATTCCATCCGTCACGCTCTATTACTAGGGTCACTATTAATACTCTAATACAAGTGGTATAATAGGGGTGTAATTCTTAATATATTAGAGGGTACGTAGTGAAACCGTATGAAATTGTAGCAAGAAGGGCAGAGAGTCACAGTGATGAGTACTATGCCAACAAGAATAAGCAGGGTTTGAATCAGGGTATGACTATTTCAGCAAAGGATAGCGTACTAAATAGGATACTAGCCTGTATCTCTTGGTTGGATAGGATGCCCGGTCGTGATGACACCAAAGAACCATATGTTAAAAGGATATGGAAGGCATATCGGGAGGTACAAGAGGGTAACATCGACGATACTGTAGCCATTAGTGAGGTGTTGAATACCAAAAGAGTAGAAAGGCTAGAGGATTTGTCACCAGATGTTAAGGAAAATGTAGGTGCTTTCTCCAGTGTGAAGATGACACAGTTGGGTACTGACTATAGAGGTAACAAGTCTGACCCATACTGGAAGCCACCAAAGAAAACTAAATCAAGAACCCTAGTGGGTAAGGAATTACAGGACGCTTATGAATCATATCTGCAACTGCGGAAGGATGGTGACACAGAGGGCACATAGTTTGTGTGATAAATGTTGGGCAATGAAGCACTCGACTCAGCATTTAGAAGGTGAAGATGTTAGTTATGTTGAGATGTTTAAACAGAGCAAAGGTGCTAAACTACCCGATGAAACTAGGGAAGAATGGTTTGCACGTTGCGAAAAACTAGTGAGGAAGACAGGCTTTGCGCCCACAATCAGCAAAATCAAAGGGGAGATACCTACAGAAACTAGTGAGGGATCAGATCAGGGAGATGTTCAACCTTCCTGAAGATGATGTAAGATCAACTGCAATGGGGCAGTCAGGTGAAGATGTTCAACTGTCTGATAGGGCTAGACAAATGTTTCCGTATAGTGTAGAATGTAAGAATGTAGAGAAGTTAAATGTCTGGTCTGCATATGAGCAGTGTGAAAGTAACTCAGGTGATTACGAGCCTGTGTTATTTATGAAGAAGAATCGTAAGGAACCGCTTGTCGTTATAGATGCCAAGCATTTTTTTAATTTACTACGGAGGTTAGTTAAGCAAGATGAAAACGAGTTATAGTAATTGGACACCAAGAACTTTTATGGATGAATTCTTTTCACCAATGAAGTATGCTTACGGAGATATGTCAGGTAGAGGAACTAAAGATGATCCCTTTGTTATTAAGAGGCAGACAGTAATCACTAAGACGTATCATGGTTACATTAATGATGATGGTAGTTACCATGAAGTATTAGTACCAAACAATCAGGAGACAGATAATGTCAACGAAGAATGAGATGTTGCGTGAGTTGTTTATGGCTAACGGTTTAGTCAAGGGTGAAGATACACATGAGTTAAAGTTTGGTGGTCGTGGTATGACTATCATAACTCGTAGCGGTATCGAGAAGATTCAATTCCATAATAACATTGAGGTTAATTATTATGTTGAGTCTATTGTACCGCCAGACTTTGTGGTTATTAAGGCTATTGCTAGGAAAGGTGACGTTGTAATGGAGTCATTCGGTGAAGCATCGGCTAACAATACTAAGCAGTCTTACCCAGTAGCAATGGCAGAGAAACGTGCATTGTCTAGAGTAGTACTCAAGATTGCAGGGTTCTATAAGTATGGCGTGTTTGGTGAAGATGAATCAGATGACTTCAAAAAGAAGGAGGCGGCTTGAGCGAATTTAGAACTGAGTTAGGACTCAATATATTTAAAAATAAGTATGCCCAGAATCAGTACGAGACATGGGCAGACAGGGCGCACATCGTGGTTGATGCTGTTGCAGGTACTAACGGTGGTACTGAGACAGCACTGCTAACCAAGGAAGAACGAGATCAGTTGGTTGAGTATCTGGTTGACTTCAAGTGGTTGCCGGGAGGTAGGTATCTCTGGTATGCAGGACGTAAGGCTAGGTTTTATAACAACTGTTATCTACTCAAGGCTGAAGAGGACAGTCGTGAGGAATGGGCAGACCTTTGGAAACGTGCAGGGTCTTGCCTAATGACAGGTGGTGGTATTGGTATTGATGTGTCAGCCTTCAGACCAAAGGGGCGTACACTATCCAAGACTGGTGGTGTAAGCAGTGGGCCTATACCTTTTTTGTTAGCCACTAATGAGATTGGACGCAACGTAATGCAGGGTGGTAGTCGTAGGTCAGCCATGTATGGTAGTATGAACTGGCAACACGAAGATGCTCAAGACTTTTTAAAGATTAAGAACTGGACACCAGAACAGAAGGCGGCTAAAGAGGCAGACTTCAATGCTCCTGCTCCGCTAGACATGATGAATGTATCACTCAATTATGATGACGCATGGCTTAAAGACAAGAACAATCCAGTCTTTATAGAGAATGTTAAGCAAGCAATGATGACAGGTGAACCGGGATTTAGTTTTAACTTCGGTGACAAGCAGAATGAAACGCTACGCAACGCTTGTTGTGAAGTGGTATCTGAAGATGACAGTGATGTATGTAATCTATCGTCAGTTAATATGTCACGAATTGAATCAGTTGAAGAGTTCAAAGACGTAGTACATTTGGTAACCAAGTTCCTAGTGTGTGGTCTGGAACGTGCTGAACTACCTTATCAAAAGGTATATGATGTACGAGAAAAGAACTCCCGATTAGGTCTGGGTCTAATGGGTATGCATGAGTGGTTGCTTAAGCGTGGTCATAAGTATGAGGTGACTGATGAGTTGAAGCAATGGCTCAAGGTTTACCGCAATGAGTCTGACAATACATCAAGAGACTTCTGTAATAAGTTGTATCGTGTGATACCCAAAGGTGTTCGGGCTATTGCTCCTACTGGAACCATTAGTATCCTAGCAGGTACAACATCAGGTATCGAGCCTGTCTACTCAGTAGCATTCAAGCGTAGATATCTCACCGATGGTACACGTTGGAAGCATGAGTTTGTAGTGGATGGTACAGCACAGATTCTAATTGAGATGGGCATCAAGCCTAACAAAATTGAATCAGCAGTTGATCTAGCACAAGACCCAGAAAGACGTATCAAGTTTCAACATGACGTACAAGCCTATGTGGATCAGGCTATCAGCAGTACAATCAATCTACCTGCATGGGATACTGAGCATAACAATGCCGATCTTATTGCGAGATATGTAGGTTGGATTCAGAGATACGCATCAGGTCTACGTGGTCTGACTGTCTATCCAGATGGCGCTCGTGGTGGTCAACCGATTACCTCAGTACCATACGAAGAGGCAATCAACAAGAGAGGCGTGGTGTACGAAGATAACTCAGAAGAACAATGCTTATCAGGAGTGTGTGGAATATGAGCGGAGCAAACTTAGATGGGTACTCTTACCCAAGAGAAGGCATCCATAAGTTAGAGATGCAAAAGCGTATTGATGTACTTGAAGCACGGTTAAAAGACCTTCAAGAAATAGTATATCAATTATATGAAATTGAACAATTTGTAGATGATGGAAAATAACTATGACACCTAAACATTATGACCTAGCAATACAGCCGATTGATTTTATTTTAGAAAATAACATGGGGTTTATTGAGGGAAATATTATCAAGTATATCTGCCGGTATAAACTAAAAGGGGGTGATGATGATCTGGAAAAGATCAAGCATTACTGTGACATTCTAATCAACAGAGGTAGCATAACTTAGATGCAACTATCTAAAGATGTACGTTGGAGATCAAAGAAGTATACTGATTGGGTGGCTACGTTACCTTGTACTAACTGCGGTGCTGATGATGGCACCGTGGTTGCTCACCATCTTAAGCATAGGCACACGCCGTGGAGTGGTGGTGGCATGGCAATGAAGGCGCATGACTGGCTGACTATGGCATTATGTTATGTGTGCCATGACAAGGCTCACAATGGCGACCATGATATATTAGATAATCAGTTCTTACTTATATGGAAGACACAGAATCAAGCCTTCAAGGAGGGGAGACTACAGTATGTTAGTGACTGAGGAAAAAGTTGAGGGAATATTAAACTATCTCTCGCAAAGTGATGATGACTATGGTAAACTATCAGCAAGAGTTAAAGGACTCGAGAAAGATGAAAAGATTATTATTGCACAAGGGCTATTGGAACATCGTCGGTACGAGAAAACAATGGCTGAGTCAGAGGCAAAAGCAAGATGTTCAAAGGAGTACAAGGAGTGGAGAGAGCAGTATGAAGATGCAGTGGCAGACTTTGAGATAATGAAATCTCATAGAGGTACAGCACAAATCCTTTGGGAAACGTGGCGTACCGAACAAGCAAACCTCAGAAGATCATAGGAGAATTAAATGTCTGAGAAATTTACAACACAAAACAAAGCAGGTTTATGGAATAACGACAACAAGCAAGAGCCTTGGCAAGATGACTACCGTAGTAAGATATATATATCAGAACCGGGATGGCATTGGATTGGGGCAGTAGAAAAAGGCGGTGAAGGTAAACCTGCCATGCAAGTTGAAGTTAGGAAGATGACCCAAGAGATGTCACAAAAGTATTGCCATGATATCAAGGTGCTTACCAAGGAGCAAGCCAAAGAGAAGTATGGCAAGGGTGACTCTGGTGCTAGTCGTAGTCGTGGTGACTCAGAGATTGATAACGACATACCGTTCTAATGATACTATCATATAAGAATGGTAAGGAGTATGACCTTGAGTATGATGACAAGGCACACTCTTATAAAGTGGAGGGAGTCAAAGTGCCGTCAGTCACACGAGTGGTTGACGGCTGTTTCCCTAAAGACTTAACTCACTGGGCTTTAAGTATTGGTCAGGAGGAGTATGATAAAGTAATTAGTGAGGCTCTAGAGATAGGCAATGATACCCATCAGTGGATAGAATCTTATATAAGAAAAGAAGAAGAGTGGCCCTATGGATTTAAAGATGATGTTAAATCTAGAAGTGAATTAAGAAGGCAAGACAACACTCCAAGTATATCTGCATTTCTTGAATGGGAAAAAGCGTACTGTCCAGAATGGTTAGATGCAGAGCGTAAGGTGTACTGTGATAAGTATAAGTATGCAGGTACAGTAGATGCAGTGGCTAAGATCAACGGTCGTATTGTTGTAATAGATTTCAAAACGTCCAAGAAAATATACAAGCCGTACCACTTACAAGTAACTGCGTATGCACAGGCCATCAAACGCATGGATGGATTGAGGCATTGGCCTTTAGGTATGATACTCAGGCTTGATAAAGAGACAGGAGATTTTGAACAGAAAGTCTTTGAACCCAAGCATAACTTTAACACCTTTAAGAAATGTCTTGAGTTAAAACAGTGGAGTTCTTTGAGGATAAAGAATGAAGAAGGCTTGCTCGGAGATGGAGGAAGGCCGTGACTACACGGTAGAGAGGTACAGTAATGAGCATGGACACTGGTATCTAATCAAGTTAAAGAATAGACTAGCAGTGAAAGGCCCATTCAAAACAGAAGAACTTTTAAACGATGCACTAACAGAGGAGATTACATTCCGTGGACTTACTAATAATAGGTGATCCTCATGCTCACCCAGACTATGATAACAAAAGGTTTACAGCACTAGGTAAGTACATCCTAAAGTCTAAGCCAGATATTATTGTATGCCTTGGTGACTTTGCTGATATGCCTAGCCTTAGTTCTTACGACAAAGGAACGAAAGGATTTGAAGGCAGACGTTATAAGAAGGATGTCAATGCTGTTATAGATGCACAAGAAAAACTCTTTGCACCTATCAAGTCTTATAACAAACGTCAAGCAGAGAGGCATAGAGTAAGATACAAACCTGAGTGGCACATGACGTTAGGTAATCACGAAGATAGGATTAACCGTGCTACCAACTCTAGCCCTGAGTTAGATGGTGCTATCTCTATTGATGACTTGCAGTACAAGAAGTTTGGTTGGAATCTTACTCCGTTTAAACAGGCACTAACACTGTACGGTATATCGTTTAGTCATTACTTTACTGGCGGCGTAGCAGGTAGACCTATTAGTTCTACTCATGTGGCTCACGCTTTGGTAAGTAAACTGCATTGCTCCAGTGTGCAGGGACACTCGCATCTGTACAACCATGCGGAACAGACTCGACCTGATGGACAAAAGATATTCGGTCTGTCCGGTGGGTGCTTTAGCCATCCTTCATACACCGAGAACTGGTGTAAAGATACGGAGTATCAATGGTGGCGGGGGGTAATTATGCTTGAAGGTTTAGATGGTGAGGGGTATTACGATGGCATCCATGCTATCACTCAGCGTAGTATTATCTAATGCACAGGAAAGAGGCTATAGCCTTAAAATGTAAGGAGTGTATATACGACCCATTAGATGAAGGAACCTTTCTAAGACAGGTTTTTAACTGTGAGATAACTACCTGCCCTCTCTACCCCTTTAGACCTGTGCCAAGGGTGCGTAAAAACCACTCTAAGGATGGTTAAAATGGCCAAGAAACACGATATTGTAGGGGAGCGTCAAGCCTATGCTAAGATAAAAGCATTAGAAAAAGAGAAGTTACGGAAGCCTGTACCTACTGAGTTAACTCCTGACCAAATATACATGAGGCTTTGTATGGCTAGAGATTGTTGGGTAAGACGTAATGAGTTAGCACCTTCTGGTACACCTTGGCCTGATGTATTTGCTAAGCACTGGGGTATGAGTCTTCGTCAATTCTCAGAAGACGAACAACAGCGCCAGAAGGAAATACATGAAAGCCGTAGTAAGGAGTCTGATCCTGAGATTCCATAGAGTCAGTAGGGTCTTTAGTAGATGCAATAGAAATACTATCTTTATCTTCTCTTATTAACCATCCAACAGTAAAAAGGGTGGGGCAAGTCGGTTCTTGCTCCCACCCTGCTGTTGCTACTATGTCACGCCACTCTACTATTACTAATTCTTTCTGTTCAGTTTCGTCGGGCTTGGTAGAATCCATCCTAGAACCATCGGTACTACGAAGATTAACATTAAAGTCCATCCACCTATCTCCACTATTTTATGTAGTAATGTAAAGAAATTATCAGGCGCCTTGATAATGGTCTGAGTCTCTTGGTTTGTTGTCAAAACCTCTGTCGCTACATCTGTCACAAAGGCACCCGTCATGGCTCCCAGTATCGGTGCACCTACACCCCCACTGATCGCAGTCCCAACACCCGCACCTATTGCTGACCCTGTTGCTACTACTGTCGATTCCTTTAGACTCTGACAACCTATTGTACTGGCACAGATGGCGCAGGCGATCCCCAGATTGCGGACATAATAGCCAATACTCCTACGATTACGATTACAATCTTGATTCTTCGGTCTAATGCGTTCCAAGTTTTTGTTATGTTTTCCCACATACACACCTCCTATGTTCTAGTTTATCTCTAACTTTACTGCATACTTTAGTAGCGGTGTTTACTGCCATAAATGGTGCAATGCTGTGAGCGAAAGCGCCAACGCTCCCAACCAACATAAGGCCAGATATAGACATTGCCTTTCGTAAGTGTTGCAGATACGTTTCATTGTTTTCCTTAAGATGTTTCACTTATTTCTATTATCCATTTTTCTACTTCTTGCTTTACTAGCGGCAGATTTTTTTAAAGATGCGGCTCTCTTTTTCTTTCTTGCTTTTTCTGCTTCAGCCATTCCTTTAGGGGTATAAGCGTAATGTTTGTTTCCTACTTTCGGCATAAGATTCTCCTTACCAATTTTTGCAAGACCAATATCCTGCGGTTAATTTACTTTTCTTTTCGTCGCATTTATGTCTGGCTCTAAAACTTTTACGCCTTGCGGGTTGATCTTTTTTAACTTTCATTTTTTGATCGCCAAATCTTATTGTCTTAATTTTATCTCCTTCTTTGGCTACCACAACGTGTGACTTAGTAGCATGGCTAGGTGTACGTCTAGGTTTGTTAAATCCAGATACTCCTGCTCTTGCAAGCCTTGGGTCTTTTCTGATTGCCATTATCTAGCCTCCGGGCCTAGCACTCGTTGTAACATTTTCTCTAGCGTTTCTAATCTGTAAGATAAAACATCTAAGTTATCTATAATTATAGCCATGTCGTGACTATCACGCTTAAGCATTTCAACATCATTAGATATACTACTGGCCCACCACACTGCCGTAGTTGTTTGGGCTATCAAAAATATAATGGCACTAATTAGGTATGATGGTATTGTCATTATGTCTCCACTGGAAATACAGGGTTAGGATTAATACTTAAAGATGTACCATTAGATTGTCCTGCCCATATAATGCAAGCCTCTTCTTTAGTCTTTAAGTTTTTAGTTATAACTAATGTAGATGTAGTTTTTTTTTCGTTAACAAACAAAACAAAAGTAGTATTCATATCTAGATGGCTCATAACTACAGGCACTTCTTGATAGTTATCGTGAAGTATATCTACCATAGCCATGAATCCTTCGGTACAACCAAGGCTCATCTTAATTTCTTTTTCGTACATACCTTCGGGTATTTGATCTTGCGCCTTAACTAATACAGGGGCCATAAGAATAGCAACTAATACACAGTATGCAAATACAGACAGTATTAAACCATTAATAAACCTCATCGCACATTAAACGGATCATCCGTCTCTCCATTTTGTACCGCCTCCAATAAGTCATACAACTGTTCTAGTTTTCTGTTTTCACCCTTACGAACAGCCCATTTAATTTTACCTTTTAGTTTGGCGACATCACGTTGAAGGTTTTTATTTTCAAAGTATTCTACTCTAGCCAGATTAACATTGTATGATGGGATACCACTAAAGAATCTAACCCACCTACTCAACTCATAGTTATCTTTGTATGATTCCCTTGATGTGCCTAGCCCACCGAATGCTTCAGTCTGAACAATAGACTTACCAGACACAGGGTCTACAATGTTCTCACCAAAGATTCCCGCAGGGTTTACTCTGTTTATTTCACCTAAAGGTACAAGTAACTTAGCCAAGTGATGTAATCTTGGCGGTAGACTAACACCAAGAAAGTCTTGTGACTCACCGGGATATGACTTGATAGCCCTGTTCATAAAGGTATCATAGTTTGCTAGTATCTCAAGAGGTGCTTTAACATATGGTGTAGCCATCTCACCTATCACCCTCTTAGGATCAAGCATAAACTGTAGGTCTGCCATAGGTACAAGGTTCATCAAGGCAAAGGCTTTAACAACTCCTTCGTTTTCGTTACCAAAGAATACTGGCACTCTATCACCCCAGAACTTACCATAGTCTGACTTGTCCATCTCTCCTGTTTCATGCTCAAACTGTTGCTTTGCAATAGCAAGTTTCTCTGCACGTTGTGGATTCTGAACTAATGCTTTAAACTGGGCGGGTATGTTCTTACGAGTCCATGTATAGAATGGCATAACTCTTTTGGCTACGCTCTGTTCAAAGGTAGACAGATCACCATAGTCAAACAGTGCTTCCTGTACCTTACGTCCCGCGGTATCAGCAATCATATCATCTAAAGTCATCAGGGTATTTTCGTTATTGATCCTGTCCCTGTACCTAACTGCTTCAGTCTTAAAATACTGAGCATCTTTAGGCATAGGCTTACCAAGATTAAACTTCTTACCATCTGGCGCTACCCACTCATACTTGCTAGGGTTCTTCTTAATCTTCTGAAGCGCATCAATCATAACCATGAACCTAGCGTTACCCTCTAAGGTTCCACCAATAGCAAAGCCTGTCTGAACTACTGGGTTATCAGGCCCAACGTATCGTTCAAACTTACTACCTTTGCCTGTCTTAACAGCAAGAGCAGACTCTAGTTCTTTGATAGTATCTTTAGTGTAGTGTCCTGCTGTCACACCTCTAGCCATACTCATGTTGTATACTTCTTGCATTGAGTAGCCAGTGTTAGCAAAGTTAGGCGCAGTCCAATCTTTATCTTTAATCTTCTGCTTGTCTAATGCTTTGTAGAATGCAGATCGGGAGCCTTTCATACGGTCAACTAACTGTTGCCGTCTTGATTCACTGCCTCCAAACCTAGCATAATACTGTAGTTTAGCGGCATCCTTAGTTAAGCCCCAGTTGTTAGGTGCAATACCTGCAACCATGTAAGCATTCCACATATTACCTACCACGTTTCTTGAGTGGTAAGCAGGGCGTACACCTAGTGACCAAGACTTCCAAGTGTTAAGTGCTGTATCATACCACTTCATAAACTCTGGGCCTGTACGTCCACCGTTCATTACGTTCATGGTATCTTCTATCTGTCTCTTGATAGCACCGGGAGCATAGAACTTAGCACCCTTACCCTTAACGGATTGGGAAGCCTTCTCACTAGCAGATACTGCTAACTGTCTTAGTCTGTTCTTAGTGTCAGCAACAGCAGTAGGATATACTTCTTCTATTAGATCATCTACAATTTGTTTGTAGTTGTCAGGCGTGATATCTTCAGTTACACTCGCCAGTCTTTTAGCAAAAGCATCATCAAGGTTAGCGTAGTTCTGTACTATCTCATCAGCATAAGCAGACTTGAAAGCCTGTTGATACATATTTTCATTAAGAAATTGATCTGGTATAGAGTCTACTTTAACTAACCCTTCTTCAAGTAGGATTTTATCTGCATCTGTTTTAGAAAGAGGTTGCCAAATAAACTGCTCTTGCGTACTGGCTCTGTTTGTCCAAGCAGGATTAAGTATTCTTTGGGTAAGAACTTCCTTACCATCCTGTATCTCAGTCCTTAACCAAGTACCAATCTTTCTTTCTTCTTTAGTTAAGATACCAAACTCTTCGGCATTCTCAGACATCCAACCAGAGAACTCATCCATGTCTGCTATCTTGCCATCTTCACCTAGTACACCTCGTCCTTTCTCTTTAACGAATGCTTCTCTTGCCGCGTTAAACTGCACCCTTGATATCTGAGGGCCAATACCATAGCCTACATCACTGATCTCATTGATGAACCACTTACGCTGTAACGCTTTAGACTGAGCCTCTAGCCGTGAACCCATAGCAACCACAGGGTTACGGTTAAAGAATGGTACGTCTACAGGGTTAGGGGTAGTAATGTTTAAGTCCATCTTTCTTTTGTTTAAAAGATTCTGGTACTCAAGTGAAGCCTCTTCTAGCCCCTTATCTCTGGCAATCTCTTCACGATTCTGCCTATATCCTGCACCAAACACCGGATCAAACTCTGCGTTCTCATCAAAGTTAATGTCAGTCTTCTGGTTGTACTCATCAATCTCTTTACGAGCGGCCTTCCATTCCTTAGTTATTACACGAGGAAAGTAGCCACGCTGTAGCAGTTCATTGATTGGTTGACCCGCGGCTTCAGAGTATTTGGCAGAGTCTTGGAATAGTCTTGACCATTCATCTACATACTGCTCACCCTCTGACCCAAGTAACGCCTTAGTCTCAGCGTCAAAGTCTTCAAACTCTATATATCCGTCGTTATCACGTTTAAGTTTCTGCATCTGGAACATATCTACTTCATCAGTATCTATGCCATTAGCATCTTTCTTATAGATTTCAGTGCCGTCTTCGTTAAGTCGTGCTTGCATGATAGGATTACCCTGCTCATCAAACATATCTTCACGCTTAGTAGCACGTTCCATGCCACGAACAAACCCACCTTCCACCTCTTCAACTGATTTACCCAGTTCTTCTGCACGTTTCGCAAAGAAGTTTTGCAGGTCATCAGTACCTGTGGTTAAGGCAATCTCAACCTTGGCTTTGAAATCATTCAATCCTGTCTGATAGGCTACACCTTTTACCTCTTTACCTCTGCCTGTCTGGACGTTTAGGTTTCTAAGAATGTCCCTGACCTGCCTGTCTTTACCTAACGGAGCGTTAAGTATGGACTGACCTGCCTTAGATAGCACTGGAGTGGCCCCTGTTGCGTCTGACGCGGCTTTAACACCAGACCCTATACCTCTGACCACACTAGGGCCAAAGAACGTCAGCGGGTCTGTGGCTACGTCTCCTGCGAAACCAAGCACACCCTTCAATACAGGGTTCATGTCATCAGGTAGCGCGTCTTGAGTCCTTATTTCGTCTTGACCCGTCCAACCCCGGTACGCCCCGGTCAGGAAGCCTTCTTGTGGAGTAAGGTCTACCCCTCCTAATGCACCATAGACTGCACCACCAAGCGTAGACTCCTTCACACCAACCTTTAAGGCTTGTGCAGGGCGTTCTAGCAATCCTAAGTAGTCAAGGACGTTCTTGTCCTCTTTGGGTTCTTTAGGTTTTAGACCATATACAGACTCTAGACCACCATATAACCTACGTTGCTGTGCGGCAACTGGCATATTCTTAAAGTTATCATCTACGTCTGCTTGAAAAGTCTTACCGTTATACTCAAATTCTATAGTAGGCAATTAGTTTTTAATCCTTATATTCATAGCGTTATTGCTAGACATATTAACACCACCCATGTCTTCAATAAACTTCTCAGCCTGTTCTTTTGCGGTCATTTTAATACCACCCCTTCCAACCTCTTGAGGAAGAATTCCTGCATTAATACCTTTTATGATAATTTCTTTTGCACCTTGGTCATTACCATTTAGCATTGCTTGTTCTGCCTGTTGGATATAAGCCTGACCCATTTCCGCTTTGTTCATTGATCCACCAGACGTAGGCGTAGCATCAGCAACCATACCAGATATTTGTTCAGCATCTTCTGGTGTGCCACCTGCTTGCATTACTCTTTGGTAAGCATCCATAGCACTAGTAGGCGCACCATTAGCAAACACTGAGTCAAATATTTTAGCCTGTCGCTCATCACCCATAGTCTTGATGTCTTGATCTATCATAGCGGTGCCTAACTTTAACATATCAGGCGCGGCATCAGGGTTAACAAGGTTAACAATGCCATAGTATTGAATAAGTTTCTTCATATCCTTATTCATCTTGGCTGTCATTTTCTTCTGGTAGTCTAATCTATTCTGAATACCTTGAGAGTAATCAGGTAATGATTGCCCAGTATCCTTTTCAAATCGTCTTGTCTGAGATGGACTTGCTACTTCTTCTGGGTCATCACCCATCATAGCACCTATCCTATCTAAAGCAACACTACCACCTAAAGTAGTTAGACCTAACTTTGTAGCGGAAGCACCAAGTGTATCACCTGCTAGCCAGTTAGGAAATTGACCTCTTCTTCCCGACACGCTAACTTGACCAGTTACAGGGTCAATACCTTGACGCGGCCCCGGTACTTTATTAGGTGGCCCAACTTTAGGGTAAGAACCTAAAGGTTCACCCTCTCTAAGTTGTTTTTTTCTTGGATCAAAGTATTTAGCCGCACCTCTAGCGACACCTCTGGTGCCAGTAAGACCTGCCGCCGCTCTTCCTAAGTTAATTAACCATGGGAACATGTACCACTCCTATTTATTAAATGCTTGATGTGTAAGTTCTTCCGTTTGTTTGATAATACTCTCTGAGTAGTTCTCCAAGCAAACGCCTTCTTTCATCGTCAGGGTCTTCATTAAACATCCCTTCATCTAATCCGTAAGCGTTAGGGCCAGTAGGAGGAAACACGCCATCTTCTCCTTGATTTATAAGCATAGGAAGTCTATTCATTTCTGATTGAGCCGTGTCAAGCAATGAAGGCGGTATCATTCTACTAAGATCATTACTCATCATCATTCTATCAATATCATTCTGCATACCCGGTTGAACTGGTTGCGCTCGAATGCCGGGGCCGTCAAAACTAGTTGGCATTGAAGCCATTCTTTGATATTCATTTTCTACAGAACCTTGCCCACCCAATAAGCCAACATTGTTAGGTACGTAGCCTTGACCGCCCATTAAATCTACATTGTTAAATGGCCTACCAGACATAGGATCAATAGGTATATAAGGAGTTCCTGCATAAGTATTGTTTGAAGCAATTGAACTCAAAGGGCCACCTATTCCGGGATTCATACTAGCCATTCTATCGTATTCATCAGGACGATTGTACATACTTCTTGTGGTGGGTCTAGGATACACAGTATTAGTATTCATCCTTCCACCTTCAAATGATTGGATCGGGTCTATAACAGGCTGTTGTGGAAAAAGATCACCTGACATTCTGGGATCCCATTCACTACCTCTCTGAGAAGGTAAAGATACTTGTACCGGGTAATCACTTCTATTGGGCTGTTCACTAAATAGATCACCTGTAGTTCTTTCCATGGTTTCTACAATTTTACCATCATTACCTACTTTAATAGTAGTTTTATCGCCGGGATTCATACGGTATTGGCGATCTACCATTTCACCTCTTTTAGAAACTCCTTCAACTTGTCTGGTTTCCCAGTTATCGTTGTTAAAATAGTCAGCCATACTTACGCCGCCTAATGCATCTAATGCGCCACCCATACCTAACGCACCTAATGCACTTGTACTTGGGAACGGACTTGACTCTGGCATTCTGTTAGAACCGCGAGTATCTACCCCTAATTCTGCCAAAGGAAACTGCTTCTTTAATAACTCTGCAAAACTAAATGCCATTACTGACCTCCTATTGTACGGCGCATTCTCCATGCGTCACCGAATGGTACGGTTGCGCCTACACCATAAGAACTAGGTGCCTGTCTTCCGTATGTGGGTTTACGACCTTTCATGAGTGAGGCCATTAAAAGTTGGTTAAGATAATCTTCTTCTGTTTTTGGGCCTTCTGGTGTAGTAGACTGTTGTGATGGGCCTTGACCTGCTCTTGGTGAGAATGGCCCTGATACTGCCTGACCATAACCGTTAACTGGTTTATAAGTTTCACCGCCATCCCATATACCTGCATAAGCGGGGCCGGGATTTAAATCTGCTTGTGCTTGTGCTTCAGCATTTGCTTCATCAGTACGCTCTTGTTTTCTTGCGGCCCTTTCTGCTTCACTATCTGAAACTGCACCCCAAAGATCTCCTGTCCATTCCAAAGCATCACTTGCTCTTTCGTCTAAAATTGCAAGACCTGACTTACCACTTTCAATAAGTGCTTTCATCCACCAAGGGTAAGCACTATCATCATATACTGGATCAGCCATTATAACGCTCCGTAGTTAACTTGTAGATAACCATTGTCATTCATCGACACGGCATCTGGATTGATCTCCATAACCTCTTGAGCCATTACACCAATGGTAGGAGTGTTAATGCCTAACTCTTTGGCCTTGTCATTCCACTCCCAAGAGTAGACGTTATGCTTACCAGACTTACCAATGTAGGTTACATTATCTTTTAGCCTTTCATCAGACATACCGTAAAGAGTTCCTGCCATACCAACTATCTGACTCAGGTTTCCAAGAGTATTATTTTGTTGTGGTACAGTTGACGTAGTGGTAGAGCCATAGTCACCAGATATCATAGCCATGTAGTTACGCAGTGCATTCTGTGGTGCGTTAGCCTCATACTCGTATCGAGCCATATCAGCATCAATAGCACGTTGTGTCATGTTCTGACGTTGTGCGCCTACTCTATTCATTGCATTAAATAATCCTAATGGAGCATTCATTGTAGTAGGATACTGACCCTGACCAAACTGCTGTTGCTGTATACCCATCTGAGCCGCTGGCATACGCATACCTTGAGCCTGTTGATACGCTTGATTGTACATTTGAGCGGTAGGTTTAGTAAGACCAGACTGTACTGCATCTGAAATAGCACGTTCAGACACTAACTGATTACGGCTTGAGCCTCCCGGTTGGTACTGTACTTGATTCTGTCTAATGCCCGGTAGTATATTTTTTTGCAAGTTACCCATAACATCACTGGTAAACGCATCTGTCATTGCGCCAAACGGTGTACCCGCTCCAGTGCGTACATTACCTGCTAGTAAATCAGAAGTCTGTCCCGCATTAAATCCTGTGTAACCGCCAAGGCTACGCATAAGCGCACCTTCAGCGCCCGCTTGCATACCTGCGGTTCGTGGGCCTGTGGCATAATTAAGAGTAGACTCTTGCGCCATCTTCTGAGCGGGATCAAAACCTGCAATCGTTTCACCCGGATAATACTGAGGTGTTCCACGATCATATATTTCTTTGGCTTTTTCAAAGCCTCCTGTCAGATACCCCTTTTGTTCAGCCCAAGGCTCAACATTAGTGGTGCTTACTTGTGTACTGCCGCCGCCTCCACACATATTTAATTCCTCAATTTGTATATTTCGCCGATATGTTTAAATCCAAGACTATTCTCTAAAAACTTTTTTAGCCCTGATCCTTGGTGTCCATTAGTAGAACCCATAGTTATTTCACTTGCGCCCATTCGTTTACCCCAAGCAACATATTCCTTTAACAGCAGTAGAGCAAGCCTTGTCTTACGATGATCTTTACTTACAAACAAACCTAAATCATCTGTTATCTTTGCGTTAGAAAAAAAGTATTCACCTATAGTGGCTAACATACCTGCTATAACAACACCATCTTTTTCTCCTACCCAAGCGTAGCCATGACTCATACAGTATGACACGGTACTAACAAACTTCTGGGTATCGAAAGGTATATCTTTGTACAAACCTTCTAAGTGCATCTCTTTGGCTAACGCTACAACTTTGTTTATGTCCTTTGTTTCAGCGGGACGAATCATATTTTATCCTTTATCTACACCTATTTGCGGCTTTCTGGGCCACCATCTTCTGGCTCTTCTTCTGGCCCAGCAAATATTTCCTCTGGAGGTGTAATATTTAAAGCCCCAAATGGGGGTGCTATATATTTAACTTTTCCAACACCAAAAATGTTAGGTGTATACTGAGATATATTTTTCTTTAATCCATACTTTTGTGCATATTTTTGTGACCAAGGTTGATACAAAAGCCCATCATAGATGCTAAATGGATTTCCATACCGATCAGTCGGTGAACGGTTGACGACAGGTTCCGCGCTTCCGATAGGATCCCATGCTTGCATAAACCTTTTAAAATTCCTAGCGGCAGGTCTAGTGTATTTTGTAGTAAGGAGAGGAAAATATTTATTAGGTAAAGGGTATGGCCCTCTATCTGGCGGGCCGGGAGGAGGGTTGTTGCCGCCACCGGGAGGAGGGTTGTTGCCGCCACTGCTAGGAGGAGGAGACTCACCACCCGGAGGGTTAGCCGCAGGATAAGTTTGCCACCATGCTTTACCAGACGCTTCTAATGGCACATTTTTTGCTTTCCAAGCGTTGAAGTCATTCATGGAAGATATCCATGCTTCCTTTTCCGCTTGAGTATAATTATTAGGATCAACTGCGCTAGGCAAAGACTTGCCTATACTCTGTAGATAATGATCGTAATGTAAATTTTGAGCGTGATCTAGTATGCCTTGATGATTTTTCATCCAAGCATTTCCACCACCAAATATTCCTCCACTACACATAGTTAATTCCTTTCATTATTTAAATCTCCAGTTTCCAAATACCATTACTTTGCCATCATTACGAACTGTTACACCAGTATCTATGGTTTCTGTAATAGGTCTAACCATCATCAACTCGTAATACTTTTCTGTAGCGTAGTTAAACGTAGCCATAAATGGTAAGTTAATTAAGTTAGCCGCGCTAATAGTAACTAGTGCTAATGCAAATACATATAACTCATCATCGTTTTTCTTTACGAAGTCTTCCCATCTGTCCCATTCGGACTTGGTTGTTTGTCCTTGATCCCACTGCATTGTTTCGCAGGTTGCTGATCCTCTGCCGTTTCCAGTTCCCACAACTCCTTTGTACGAGCAAGCAATGTCTCCATACCTCTTTGCCAATGCGCTTGTTCCGTTGAGGTGGTACTCAGATACGACAACGGGCTTACCAAGCCTAAGTGTTTCTTCGATACTTTTTCTGAATTGTGACTCACTCAGGTTAAAACCAGTTTGCAAATAAATAACATCTGCTTGAGCATAGTATTCAGGTTTAACTCCGGGGGTTAGGTGTACACCAATAGGCTTATTAACACCTTTGTTTCTAAGGTTTTGTATTAATACGTTTACTTCTTGTGCTGAGTAATACTCATCGCACTCAAGGCATACAACATAATGGCTAACAAGATCATCTACTGCATCTACTACTTGGTTTTGATAGTCTATCTGATTTTGTAGTCCCTGCTTGTAGGCTTGTGGACTGTCGTCAGATATAAGCCACATTACAGGAGCCAGATTTTTATTACGCAACTTATTAAGACGATCACGCCAAGCAACTCTATTAACACTGCTTACCTCTTTGAACGAAGAGTCATAACTTCTAGCCATCACATCAGCGTGTGTATCACCGTTAGCATTTAACTTTTCTATAACTACATCACGCCAGTGATTGCTTGTTTCATCTGACAGCCAGTTTAATGTGCTGTACTTGTCCCTCTCTATTAAAAATGTAGACCTGTAGTCTGCATATAGATTAGAGTTTAGTCCAACTGCCCCCAATATAAGCGTAAATGCCAACACCGCTACCGGGATTCCAATTCGTACCATCCGCATATCTTATATCACCATCCCTAGGTTTGCCTCTGCTAGTTGAAATTGTAGTATTAGCAGGGTCTATGTTAGTTTGTTCTAATCGCATTACATCTAAGTTAAAAATAATATCCGACAATCTGTTTAGTTCGCTAAACAAGTAATCAGATAAGTTCTCATTATTTACTGGAGCAGGATTAGGCGTCCATCTATTAACTGACTTAATATTCTTAACTGGAGCATTAGCCATAACTTCTTAATCCTCTTAAGCCACGTTGCTGTACCTCAAACGCTACACCATGTAGTTTCCAATCTATATCAGTAGTAGACTCTACCTTGATTCCAAAATATTTACCGCTTACGCGACAAGATACTTTAGACTGAGTGTTAGGATTAAATAGTATTGGGCCTTCCCATGTAATACCTTGTTCTGTACTTATCTGTCTACCAACGTACACATTTACAGAATTGTCACCACTAACTTCAATCTGAGGGTACACAGCAGATACAAACTTAACCGCTTGTGGGTCATTCAAGTCAAGACCTGTGCGCTCAATAAAAGATGTCATGTTGGTGCCATCTTTAGTATTACCAAAACTATCACGAAATATTTTAGTGTTAGACACATCACAAAATACTAGGTTCTTTTTGACGTTATCGTAGTTTCGTTCGCCCCATGCTCCTGTACCAGTATCCCAATACTCTGAACTAGCGTCCCATGTAGCACCTGCTGTAATATCTATAATACCGTTGTTAATAAAAGAAGTATCTGGTAAATCTCTAAATGAAAACGTGTTATCTTTCCAGTTCCATATCAATGCTTTGTCAACTACATCGCTACCAGAACTAGGAAAACAAGCAAGCATTTCATTACGAACATAGTCTGCTGCAACAAAACACTTCTCATAATTTTGACCAGACAAATCCTCAAACATTGCCCTGCGTACTTTGTTAGGTAATAAAGGCGTTACAGTTTGACCATTACAAATGTAGCAATCACTGTTACCTATAAAGAAATGACCACCATCAAACTCTTTGATAGACTCTTTAGACAACGCACCCACAGTAGGACTAAGAAGTTTAAATGAGAATATGTAGGGAGTTCCTACATAGTTCATAATGTAAATAGAATCTTCTTTGTAAATTAAAAATGAGTCGCCTAGTGGTAAGCCGTCTACAATATCTCCGGGCGTGTCAGACAGTTCATACTCACCTGCATCTAAGGTAGCATCAGTCTCATCCCATGTAGAAGGAGCAGAACCATATGAAGCCTCAGTAGACCATTTAACCAGTCGTGGCTCTTGATTAGCCCTTCCCCAGTTAAGACCAACAAGAAATGTTCTAAACGATCTGATAGACTTGCAAGAATAACTTGCATTAGGCCAGTTAGATAAAGCGGTAAATGGGGTTCCAGTGCTAGGTATCCCGCTAGACAAGGGCCACATCTGCGGCTCATCAAATCCGTTAGTAGCAACAACAAGACCATTAAGATTAGTGGCAGTCCATCTACGGCTAGAAGTATTGGCTCCATATGCGCCAGAAGACCTTGTAATATCAACCCATGTAGTTCCTGTATAGACTGCTATTGCCGATGCGCCATAGGCTATCCAGTAATACAGTCCTGCTGTAGTTAGATATGGATGTATATAGTATGGAGCAAACGGACAAGTAGCCATCACTTCCTTGTAACCTGCGATTTTCTTTACGCCGTTATCAAGGAATCTTATGTTGTTTCCGTCAGACCATGCACCCTGTGGAAGATTATAAGGAGGTGTATCCTTTATAATTCCTATGGAGCCTACGTTATCAAAAGGTACTAATGGCACTTACATTCCTCCGGGGATATAAAAACCATTTGAATAAACAGTAAACCGATGACCAGTTGCGCTACTATTAGCATAGTAATCTAGTTTGTTATCAGTGCCAAGATAAGTTCTAATATTAGCAGATATATGCTCATCATCAAAAGAGCCATCACCCGCTTCAGTTACACCTATTGAATGCCCATTTAATGAAGAACCAAAAGGTCGCCAACTCCAACCTACAGAGTTAGTAGTGCCCGCAGTGCTTTTTAAATTCCAAGTTAACTCAGCCTCTTTACCTATTGGAAGCGTTCTAACAAATGGCCCAATGGTTGTCCAAGAATTAAATGTTGGAGGATTAACAGTAAACTCTGTGTAGTCTTCTGCAAACTGAACAAAGTCAGAACCATTATGATAAAATGGGTCTATATTACCAGAAGCATTTATATAAACTGCAAACACGCAACGGTCACTACCATTGTACCAACCATGCTTAGATTGGCTATAAGTAGGTGCAGTTGTAGAGTTTAAGAATGAAGCGGCTACCAATGGGGATGCGCTAATAGCAGACTCATCCATGTAAATGTATTGCCATTGTGATGTTCCTATAGCACTACTAGAGGCATTACTACCACCACTTCCTAACACAAATGTTAATTGGCTATCCCAATAAAAAGTTTCAGGGGCAGAGCCATTGTCAACCTCATACGATCCTGCTCCAATAAGTATTGTTGTAGCGTTAGAATAATCAAACTGCGATCTATTAATGTATCCACGATTACGGATAGTTCCCCATTGAGTAGCAGTAGCGCCACTGTTAACCTGCAAGTATTTACCGCCATTACCTGATACATCAGGAATAATAGGAGCATTACTGTTTGATGGAAATGAGTTTTGTAGTACAGATTTAATCAGGCGAAGATGATCATCCCCTTGTGATATAGCATCAGTCCCTGGGGGGTTGGTGCTAACTAAATCTTTTACATACGTTCCTGATTCTAATGCCATAATCTAATCCTTTGGATACTTTGTTTTAACTGCTTGTCGTTGCCCTTCCAACGCAGTGACAGATGCCATGCGTTCTTCGACTACACCTTCCCATAAAGCGACGACCAGTTCATCAATAGATGGATACTCAGCCTGTCGATCACGTTGGTATTGTGTGGCGTCTTGTTCGGCTTGCCACTCTGCGTGGGCAATTTCTATTTCTGCTTCAGTTGGTTGGCTTCTTTCTTTTGAATTCCATTCTTTAATGTAAACGCCGTTGCCATCGTCTGACAAAACAAAATCTTTATCAGGGTCAAACCCTAGTTGTTCTAATCCATGTGTTGTAATCATGCTAGTTTTATCCCCGAAAAATATAAATCAAAGTTTGTATAAGTTACGGCAGAAAAACTTGTTGTTGATCTAAAGTTGTAACGAACTTTTAAAACATCTCCCGCGCTAACATCGACAAGAAGGTTTATAAACTTTGCCATACTTGGGCTTGAGGCATGGTCATCAGAGGTGTCAAGGTTTTCGAATATTTCACTGCCATTTTTAAACAGCATTAACACTCTATGTCTTGATCTTGTTGTTGTAGTTGTAGCATTCCAACTAGCAGAAAATAAATATTTCCCACCCTTGCCTGATGGAATCGTGTATTCGCCTGTTGTGTTGTCGTATCCGCTATCTGAATCGTAAGCAACAGTGTTATAAACCGCAGTGGTTTCAACATTGTTAGCGGGTGTATGACTACCAGTTAAAGAAGCCAAAAAGTTTGGTGTACCGTCTAATCCAAATCCAGAGGCAGTGCCTGAGTTTGATAGAGTCACACCTGATGGGATCGTAAACGTATCGCCTGACGTTCCAAGCGTTACGGTTCCAGAAGCGGTGCGGGGAGAGAGTTTGTCCGTTTTAACTTCGCTCATAATTCACTTACCAATGTCGTAAGAGATTCAACGTCAGTAATCGAATCAATGTTTGTTTGAATCGTGGCGTACTTGTCTCTGATGGCTTGCCTTGATGCCTCTGCTTTGGTTGCGTTAGCGTCAGGAATCTGTTTCATAATTACCTCATCGTATGGTGCAAACTCTTCAGCACGTTTGGCTCTGCGTATTTCGTGAGCAATGCCTTTTGCTTTTTCAATATTGATTACGATCATTCGGCATACTCCCATGCGTTGCGGAATGTACGATTAGATGGAACGTCAGACTCATCAATTATTTGATAAGCCTTACCGCTTGGCACATCTTTAGCGGCTAGTTCTTCAATCGTGTGTGTTTCTAGGTATTCAGCAGATGGAACAATTACTGCTACACCGCCGTCATTTGTTTGATAAATTATTCTTTTCATTGTTATCTCACCACTATTGCCCAGACATCTTGCATATCGTAATAATGCGCTCCCGGATAATCATATGTTCTAATACGAAAAGCCGAAGTAGTATTAACGTAACTTACCGAACCTTCTCCACCCCAACCAGTATCGTCATAACGTGCATTAACTGAAATCGCATAATCAATATCAGGCATTGCTGTTGTTAAATTTACGGTGTAATCAGCGGCTCCGTTGTCGGTGACACTGCTTACATTTCCAGATGCTTTAACTGATAAAGTTCCAGTGCCGTCAAAATTAACCCAAGCACGAACACCAAATGCCGTAACAGTAGAGCCGTAGCCTGAGTTAAACTGAAGATTATTGCTTGCATCTACGTTTACTGTATCGTCTGTTGCCGATGCGTTAGATGCGTAAGCGGGTGAACCAAAACCCGAAGCAGTCCCATTGTTTGCAAGTGTCGCACCTGATGCAATGTCAAGAGTCGTGCCTGATGGGATCGTAAACGTATCCCCCGAATCTCCTAATGTGAAAGCCGTACCAGTTGCAGGGCTTATCTTGTTTGCTTTGATTTCGCTAGCCATTACATACCTCCTGACAGTGCTTTTATTTCAGCATCGGTCAAGCCCAGTGCTTCAAGTTTGGAAACGGCAGATGCTTTGTCTGCTTCTGCTTGAATTTGTTCTGGCGTTTTTTCTAGTTTAGGTTCTGGTGGTCTTGCTACAAATGCACCGTCAGCGTAAACACCGCCGATATATGCGTTAGCATCTGCTTCAACAAGAACGCCGTCTGCGTTGTATTCGCTAGCGCCATCCCATTCAATAATGTTTTCAACAATTCCTAAATTTATAATTGCATAATCCATTACTTGTACTCCGTTACGATTACTATTCCAACAGCGCCTGCACCAGAATATGATGTTGATGTATCGGTTCCGTCAGAATGACCAGTTCCTCCACCACCCAAAATTCCTACATTTGTTTGAGTACCACCGTTAGGAACTATTGCTGATCCACCAGAGCCTAAAAAAGATGCGCCACCCTTAAGAGCGCCCGAATAACCTCCACCTGCTTGACCAGAAACATTTAAATCTCCTCCGCTTCCAGTACCTCCGGCACCAGTAACATAATCATTACTGTTTGTAAATGACGGTGCGCCACCTCCTGTCACTGTATTTGTTCCGTCAGACCAAATGCTACTACCTCCTGCATTTGACGTAGTAGTAGAGTTAGTTGCGGCTCCTCCTGTACCTACGGTAATTGTTGCTGTAGAGATGCTACTAACATCAATAACTTTTCTTGCATATCCTCCACCGCCTCCTCCTGCATATCGACCAGCAAGTGCGCTGGCACGAATACCACTAGAACCCGCACCTTGAACCTCCACCATTACAAGTCTAACCCCAGACGGCTTCGTCCACGTTCCCGATGAAGTAAAAACCTGCATTGATGCAAGACCGCTATCAAAACCAGATGAAGTTGCTGAAGCATGAAGGGTGACTTGCGTACCAGACCCGCCCAACGTAAGCGTTGAGCCAGATTCTTTGTCTAATGCGTTTACATTTATGGTACTCATACAATCACCCACGTTGATCCGCTAGGAACAGTTACGGTTGCGCCAGAATCTACAGTCACTGGGCCTGCGCTTAAAGCATTCTCATTTGCAGATATACTATAACTTGTAGTTACGTTTTGTTCATTTTCATAAAACACTTCGTCACCACCTGCACCTGTAGCGCCTGCGCTTACAACTCCCCAAGAGGTATCTGTACCGTCTGTGGTTAGATACTTGCCTGATTGACTTGATACGTTAGGAATAACAGCGGCAGTTGAGGTTGATGGAAAACTATTCTTAAGAACAGTCTTTACCATACGAAGATGGTCATCACCCTCTCCTACAGGATCGCCGTCAACAGGATTAGTAGATACTAATTGTGTTATCCAACTTGCTGTTTCTAAAGCCATTATGCACTAGCCGCCGTTAATGTTACGGTAACTTCAAGAGTGTCACCAGAAATAACAGATCGTGCAGAACTAAAATCAACAGCACCGTATATTGTACCTGTTGTTCCAGATTTAGTATTGTCGCTAGTAATAAAGGCTCCTGCAATAGTAGCCGTACCATTAATAGAGTAACTAGCCTTACTTGCAGAGTTATCAATGCTACCTGCCGCCGCTGTACCTAATGTAAGCGTTTGTCTAACGGCTTGACTGTATGAAACATTTTCAGTCCAACCTGCGTGAGATGCCATAGTGTCACCTGCCGCTACAGTTCCTGCATTTTTTAACCCTACATACCATGCGGTAATTTGTGTAGCGCCGTCAAAGGAACTAGATAATACATGGTTAAGACCTTCTGTAACAACCAAGTTCTTCTTGGTTACGTCCCATTTTAAATTGCCTTCGGAGTCGAAACATTTTATGTTCCAAATGTTTTTAAGTCCTAAGTTCATATCGCTATCATGTTTCATGTGCAAGCCTCCATTGGCTTTAAAGTTATTAGTTTGGGTAATCAATTTTTGTCCATACACTAGATGGTTCATCAACCGGGTTCCATAAAAATGAATTACCGTTAGAGTAAGTCATTCTTATTCCAATTGTAGTTGTTTCTGAATAAGTAGTGTTATTTATGTAATTATTTTCAATGCCATATGTAGCACTACCTACGGCTTCTAAAATACTGTTGCTAGTTAAGCCACCATTAATATCAAACTGCGCTGTTCCTGATATAGTAAAGCCGCCAAAATTACTGTATCCCTGCTGTAATCCATAAGATATAGATTCTATTACATGATGCTTAGACTCTTTACCTGACGTTAGGTTTACACCAAAACTAATGGCTACTATATAATCAACTCCTGATAGTAAAACTAATCCAGAGTTAACGGCAAATATAGAGGTTTCTGCTTTAGCAGGGCTATTCCAATCAATACCTATGTTAGACCAGTAGATAGGTGAACTGGCTTCAGCCCACGTTATAGGGGCTGTCATGGATACCCGCTAGTATTCATTACTCTCAGTGCAGAACCAGAGTGTCTATCTCTATTGTCTTGTTCTTGTAGGTCTTTAATAGCCTGTTCAAACGCGGTAGACCATAACGGTACTCTAGGGTCATTCATAATAAAAGGTTCTGCTTCTAGCATAGCGCCGTACAAATAGATATCAGGAGCGTTAGTAATCATCCAGTTAGTTGTTGCGCTGTCTGTAAGGTTTTCAAACCTTTCGTAAAACAACATCTCTATTGTTTGAACTGTGTCTGGCGTTGGGCCTAACTGAAGTTCATTAGCAATAATAGTATAGAACTTGGGAGTGCCATTAGCAGAACCGCCATATAAGCGGTCAAATATTTCAGGTGTGACATATTGCATTGGGGTTACAGGAGATGTATTAATCTGTAGATTACGCATTTGTATAAATCTAGCGGGTAATGCTAGGTTCTGCTGTCCTGCTACAGTAGATGCGGTTTGCTTAGATTCCATAGCACGAATGCGGAGTAGGCGATTAAACCTAGACTCCGCTAATGCTATAAACTCTGGTATACGATTAGTCAGATCATCACGATCTAACCAGTTCGCTACAGCAGTTTTAAGTTCTGTATAGTTTGATATAGCCATTATCTACGAGAAACGTAATATACTTTGTCGTTTAGTTGTGGGTAGTTAACTTGGGTATTGCCCGGCTGTGGGGATTGATATAGCCACATAATTATAGCCTCGTTGGTGTAGTGCGTAAAAAAGCGTTATCAGGATCGTTAAGATACTTCTTCATTAACTTGCTGTCTTTCTCTATTGCACCGTTTGTTTCTTTCATCCACTGCTCCCATATACCTACAGGAATAGATGCCACTCTCATACCATGCTGTTGCTTACCAAAGGTACGCTTGTCACCATAGTTATTTAATAATTCTTTATTGTTTTTTAATATAGGCTCAACATCTTGGTGAGTAACAATACTAGCCGTACCATCAGAAT
>WLWG01000994.1_pt1 | contig 27392 bp, 30 predicted proteins | sample 6712871 | NCBI WGS metagenome assembly WLWG01 (sample SAMN12718693, study PRJNA515312) | sponge metagenome | isolation source: marine sponge | host: Mycale hentscheli | place: New Zealand: South Island, Marlborough, Capsize Point | collected 2003-05-01
CAGGCATCAGTAGTGCATCAACAAATAAAATCTTTGATGTTGATGTTCAATCAGGAGAAACAGTATTAATTGAACCATCATATCCTCTTGTATTAGATACGACTGGTGATAGTCTGCAAGTTGGAACAGGAAATATTACTGGAGTTGCAGCAACACACGTAAACTTTATCATTACTGGCGATAAGGAGGCTTGATATATGTCACCACTTAAGTCATCACTTGCAAGAAGTGCAGGAAAACTTCTTGGTGTTTTAAAAGAAAGAGATTTATCACTGAGAGGTGCTACTCAGAGTACTAGACATTTTATACCAACAATTCCTATCGTTGCATCAGGTGGAAATGTTGCAGATGGTGTACAACCTGGTAATGGGTATAAGTATCATGTATTTACTGCTAGTGGAACACTTACAATATCAAGTGGTAATCAAGATATGGAGTATCTTGTAGTTGGTGGTGGTGGTGCTGGAGGAAATGTGAATGTAGGAATGGGTGGAGGTGGAGCAGGAGGTCTTATATCAGGAACTCTTGCTGCAACTGGAAACCCGCTTACAGTCACTATTGGAAATGGTGGAGATTATCCAGGTAACAATGGAGAACATACAATTTTTGGATCCATAAGATCAGAAGGAGGAGGATGTGGTGGAAATAGTCCTGATCCTACAGTAGGATTAAACGGTGGTTCTGGTGGTGGTTCATCTCAAACTGAAAATACTAATAAAGGACTTGGAAACTTTGAAGCAGGAACTAGTAATGCTGTTCCAGCACAAGGATATCCAGGTGGTGTAGCAGGAGCTCCAGGATCTAACGAAGCTGGTGGCGGCGGTGGCGGTGCTGGCGGTGCAGGTGGTGATGGAGTCAATGATGGAAGTGGAGGAGATGGTGGAATTGGATCTGCACATCCTGCATATGCTGCACCACTTTCGGCATTTAATCCAATGCCATCTGATTGGAAAACTGCTGTAGGACCTACTGGATTATATGCTGGTGGAGGTGGTGGTGGTATAATTAGAAGTCCGGGATCTGAAGGCGCACCTGGTCCTGGTGGCGGTGGTCGTGGCGGCGGTACCGCCTCCAATCTTACTCCTAGTCCTATTGTTGCCACAGCTGGTGTTGATGGGACTGGTGGAGGTGGTGGTGGATCAGCATATGGACCCACTGCAGATAGTGGACCTGGTGGAAATGGTATTGTTATTGTCAGATATACTGTATAATTAACTTTTCATCTTAAAATATGCTATAATAATTGAGTGTAACTAATTTGGTATGAGTTTTTTAGTATATTCAAAAGCAGGTTGCCCTTTCTGCACTAAAATAATGACAGTCCTAGAGATGACTGGTAAGAGATTTGTTGAGTATAAACTTGACAGAGACTTTACACGGGAAGAATTCTATGATAAATTTGGAAACGGTTCAACCTTTCCACAAGTTCTTTGTGATGATCAAAAGTTGGGAGGATGTAGTGACACCATTCAGTTTCTCAGAGAAGAAAAAGTTATCTAACGGAGACATAAATAAAACTACCACCCGTGAGGTGAATCGCGGGGTTGAACTTATTCTTAATGGGGGGAAGAAGCAGAAAAAACCATTTCATATTACATTTGATCAGATGGTTTCCTTCTTCAACAGGGAAGTAACTATCTATTTTGAGTTTTCCTTAAAGGCAAGGAAGAAAAATTAGTTCCCAGAGGTAAGAAAAATGTTAGCAGTAAGTTTAGTCTTAGGTTCATTCTTAACCATCTTGTTTCTTTTAGTGGGATTAATTGGAGGTTGGACTGCTAGAGAATATATGATGAACTATCGGGAAGTACCTAGACCTCACCCCGAAATGTTTGATAATCAAGGAAACTTGATTCCTGATGAGGTAATTGCATTTAATTTTGAAAACTATCATGACGACAGCGAAGAAAACGACGACAGCGAGGACTAAAAAACCCGCAACACTGAAAGTTGTGAAGGAACCACAATCCATTCCCAATCTTCCAGCAAATCCATTTATTTTTGAGATCTTTGAACTCTGTGGAAAACAACGCAGTAAAGCAAAGAAAGTGGAAGTGCTTCAAAAATATGCACATCCATCCTTAAAAACAATTTTTATTTGGAACTTTGATGATACAGTTCAATCTGTATTACCTCCAGGTGATGTTCCTTATGCAGCACTTGATGGTGAAGATGGGTTTCGTGGAACTCTCACTGAAAAGATTGATGATGCTGTATCTAAAATGGGTGAACTTGGATCCAAATCTCTTGGGTCTCAGGATCAAGGTCAAACCTCACTCAGAAAAGAATATCAAAAGTTTTATAATTTTGTAAAAGGTGGCAACGATGGTTTAAGTAACCTTCGTAGAGAAACTATGTTTATTAATATTCTCTCTGGTCTTCACCCATTGGAAGCACAGATTGTTTGTCTAATCAAAGATAAACAACTTGAAACAAAATATAAGATTCCAAAAGACATTGTATCTGAAGCATATCCTGATATTAATTGGGGAAATCGCTCATAATGATAAAAGAATTAGCAGCAGAGGTGTCAACAGATACCGATACCGATAACGAAAAGAAACCTATGAATTCTTGGACACAATCAGAAAAAGAAAACTCCAAAAAAAAGTATGGAGTGGAAATTATGATTGATAATGGTACTTTGGAGCAAGTGAGAACAAAGGATTGCCCAAATGACGCTAATATTGTTACATATGTTGTTGATGGTCAAGTACGATATGATCTTACAAGAGGTGCAAAAGCAGTAAGTATTTTTAATATGTACTGGGATAAGTTTCGTGATGGTTTGAAGGGTATTGATTATGGTCAAGGTACGTATAATCCTAAGTTGTGGGGAGCACCGTCCCCTAAAATCAAAAAGAAAAAATAATTTCAAAATTGTCGGTAAATTTTTCCGGCAATTTTTTTGCCTGTGAGGATTTTAAATAAAATGCTCGTGTTGATACGAAGACACTTGACTAAATAATGTATGAGGTCTATAATAAGACCTGTCGTTCATCCCTTCGGGGACGCAAGTAAGTCGCGGAACGGAGCCGTTCATCCCATGTTAGAACTATTATTCTATTCACAACTCACATGTGCTCAAGCCGATTCAATTATGTTTCGGATGAGAACAAATGAGAATATTCCTCCTGAATATAAGGTGGAATTGATTGAGGTCATGAAGGAATCAACACCTGAGTGCTATCCATGGGACGCACACGACTGAAGGAACGGGGATTAAAAACCCTAACTTCAGGAGACTGACAAATGAACACGCTAAATCTGATCAAGAAGCAGATCCAAAAAGCATCTGCACTTCACGACGCACAGATTGCCATGACCACATACCGTGGTGTTGAGTATTCTACTCGTTGTGTAGAAAGTAAAGAGTCCCATGGTACATTCTGCTATCGTGGTAAAACTTACGTTAAGTAAGTCTCTTTATTGATAGATTGTCTGAGGGGTTGCCACCCCTCTTTTTTTGTACTATAATGTATAAGTATATCTAAATTGCAGATGGAAAGAGAGAAGTTAAAAATACTCTTAAGTAAGTTGAGGCATTTAGTTGAAGAGATTGAGTCTGAGGTTTACTCTGATGTTCAATCATATACTTCTCCTTATGATGGGTTCTCCTCTGCCCCTCTAGAGGGAGATTATGATGAAGTTTATATCGGTGATGAGTCCTATGAGTAATTGGTACCATAGATATTTGAATCTTCCTTTTACTATTAGTCCTCTTAGTATTTTTAAAGAGGAAGGTAAGACAATAAAACACTTCTATATTAATGATTATCCAATCTATCCAGCGGAAGATTGGTTTAATGATTTGGGTATTATTCTTGCATTGAAGGAGGTTTTTTATACCCCACCTAATTCAAAGATTCCTATTCATACTGATCATGGAATGTATACTCATCATGCAAAGATCAATATTACTTGGGGTTCTGATGATGGCGTGATACAATGGTGGAAATCTGATAAAACATATAGAAAAAAAATTGATGGTAATTCTGAGGCGACCTCTGAATATCATGACAATCTATGGGCAAATGAGGAAGACTGTGAATTTCTCTATGAAGTAAACACAAACAGACCAAGTTTAGTAAACGTTGGTATGTTACATGGGACTAATAATCCAAGTCCTCTTGGGCGGTGGACTATTTGTTTTGTTCCATTAAATGAGAGGGGTCAATTTATTCATTGGAATATTGCACTGGAAATTTTTAAAAATTATTTGGAGAATTAAATGAGCGCCAAACTTATTAGTGTTACACCTGATGCGGAGAAACAGATTGCATACTGTGCCCGTGTCTCAAACCCCAAGAATCAGGAGAACGATAGTTTTGCTGGTCTCCTTAAGTATTGTATTAAACATCGTCACTGGAGTATCTTTGAGCACGCATTCATGACGGTAGAACTAAATACATCACTAGCAGTGGCAACTCAAGTGCTTCGTCACCGTTCATTCACATATCAGCAGTTTTCACAACGCTATGCTGATAGCAAGGAACTTCAATTAGAAATTCCTATTCCAGATCTTCGTCGTCAGGATACAAAGAATCGTCAAAATTCTATTGATGATATTAATCCACGCGATAAAGCATACATGGAAGCGATGATTGAGAATCACTTTAAGCAAAGTCTTGAAGTTTATAATGCACTACTTGATAAGGGTGTGGCAAAGGAATGTGCTCGTTTTGTGCTCCCACAAAATACACAAACCAGACTCTACATGAGCGGAAATGTTCGGTCATGGGCACATTATTTGGATTTGCGTACTGCAAATGGCACACAAAAAGAACACATGGAACTCGCTGAAGATATTCGTGCCATCTTCATTGAGCAGTTTCCAATTATCTCAGAAGCATTGGAGTGGAACTAATGGCAACGTACCCCGTAAAGCACCAGGAGACTGGCGAAACTAAAGAAGTTGTCATGAGTATTCATGATTGGGATCAGTGGCGTGAAGATAACCCAGATTGGCAACGATATTATACTCCAGACAATGCTCCATTATTGGGTCTTGAAGTTGGTGAATGGAAGGATCGTTTGATCAAACAAAAACCAGAATGGAATGAAATCCTCAATAAAGCATCTAAAGCACCTGGATCTGTAGTTACAAAGATTTAATCATGTATATTCTTGGAATTAATATATCACATCATGCATCAATATCTCTTTTGCATGATGGTGAGGTGGTATATTATATGGAGGATGACAGGTATAGTGGTAGAAAAGAAGAAGAGTGGGTGTATGGTGATGATAAAAAATGTTTAGGTGACATTAAACATTACACCACTCATATAGACCATGTGATATTCGCATCTTGGGGTAAGTCGGGTGACTGTGATTATCCTGATTCTGATTTGATTGATGACATCATTCTTGATCTTCAAAGATATGGTTTAACATTCAATCAAATTCATTACAACTGGGAGCATCATCTTTATCATGCCTGCAGCGCATTCTACTGTTCTGGATTTAATGAAGCTGCTGCTTTGATTCTTGACGGCGGAGGAGTCTCATTACTTGATCGTAAAGAGGGAGAGTCTATGTACTACTTCACTCAAGGTAATTACGATGTCATTAAGAAAGTTTACTACGCATGGGATGCACTTGAAAGAGATTATACCAATTATAAAATAAATGATACTGATGTAATGTCTTCTACTATAAGTTGTGGGTGGATCTTTAATAGTCTTCAAGGAATTCTTGGTTTAGAACCAGGAAAATCTATGGGTCTATCTTCTTATGGTAATTCAGATAGGTTTGACGATGATAATTGGTTTAAGTATGAAAAAGAAACTGAAACTTGGATTACTGACAATCAAAAAATATTAAATACCTATAGGACATTGGTTGGAGACTCAAAATACACACCATATGATGATGAAGATCCAGGCATTGAATTTCAAGTTGCCTCTGATTTGGCTAAAAAAGCTCAAGAAGAGACAAGAGACCATACAATTCGATTGATTAAACAATTGTTAAGTAAAACCGAAACAAAAAATATTGTATTGTCAGGCGGTTATTTTTTAAACTGCGTGAATAATTATGAGTATTTGAAAGAGTTTCCTGATGTAAAATTTTACATCGATCCTGTATGCCATGATGGCGGTATCTCAATAGGTGCTGCTAAGTTTTTGTGGCATCATGTTCTAAATAAAAATCATCCCTCTAGGTAATTAAATTCTATGGCAAGGAAGAGAAGAACTGAACTTCAACCAATTGGTGTTGGTATGAGTGCTAAGCAGATGAAAAGGAAGAAACCAATTAACACGGACTTTTTACTTGACATCGAACCACTTACAGATAATCAAGCAATACTGTATGATTCATACGCTAATGATAAAAATCTTGTAGCATACGGTTGTGCTGGAACTGGTAAGACGTTTATTACTTTTTACAACGCCTTGCGAGATGTTCTTGATGAGAATACACCTTACGAGAAGATTTATATCGTTCGTTCTTTAGTTGCTACTAGAGAAATTGGATTCCTTCCTGGAACTCATGAAGATAAGGCAGACATCTATCAAATTCCATACAAGAACATGGTCAAATACATGTTCCAGATGGCATCTGATGCAGACTTTGAGATGCTGTATGGCAATCTTAAGACTCAAGGCACTGTAAGTTTTTGGTCTACTTCATTCCTTCGTGGAACTACACTTGATAAATCGATTATTATTGTTGATGAATTCCAGAACTTGAATTTTCACGAACTTGATAGTATAATTACTAGGGCAGGTGAACATACAAAAATTTGTTTCTGTGGTGATGCATCTCAAACTGATTTGCAGAAGACCAATGAAAGAAATGGAATTGTAGATTTTATGAAGATACTTAGGGTTATGCCCTCGTTTGATGTTATTGAGTTTGGTCTTGAGGACATCGTTCGTTCTGGTCTCTGTAAAGAATACCTCATTGCAAAACACGAATTAGGTTATTGATGTTTAATCATGTTGATTTGAATCTACCCCGTCTGAGTCGTGAGAACATCGATGGGGTACGTTATTATTCTGTACCTCTTGAAGAAGAACTAATTAAATTAGTATCAATTACTTCTGTAACTAGTCATAAGAATCGACAGATTTTTATTAACTGGAGGAAGCGTGTTGGTGAGGCACAAGCAGATAAAATTACGAGGCAGTCCACAAGTCGTGGAACTGACATGCACACTCTCACCGAGTTCTACTTAAAAAATGAAGACCTTCCTACAGTACAACCCCTGTCAGACTACCTATTTAAAATTGCTAAACCAGACTTAAATAGGATTGATAATATTCATGCTCTAGAAAGTTCTCTATATAGTAAGGTTCTGGGTGTTGCTGGAACTGTAGATTGTATTGCCGAGTTTGATGGGGAATTGGCAATCATAGACTTTAAGACATCGAAGAAGCCCAAACCAGTAGATTGGATTGAGCATTATTTTGTTCAATGTATGGCATATGGTTGTATGCTGTATGAATTGACTGGTATACCTGTAAAAAAACTTGTCATTATTATGGCATGTGAAAATGGAGAATGTATTGTTTATGAAGAGCGCGATAAAACGAAATACATCAAGTTACTCCAAGAGTACATTAGAGATTTTCTTAACTACAAACTGGAGACATATGCCCAGTAAAATCGAAGATGAATTTGAGAAGGCATTAGAAAAAAAATTCTTTTGTCCTGCCAAGTTCGCTCAGGAAATTGAGTTCCTGGTGAGGGACAATAAAGACATGAATTATATTGATGCAATCATTTATTTCTGTGAATGCAATGCGATAGATTTAGAGTCTGTTCCTAAACTTATATCTAAACCTTTGAAGGAGAAGATTAAGTATGATGCTATGGAATTAAACTTTCTTAAAAGAACCTCCAGAGCGAAATTGATCTTTTAATTCAAAAAAAGTCGCAAAATTTATCGCGGGGAAAAATCGTGAAAACCCTTTTTGTTAAAATGACTCCCTTTGACGTATATAAAACTTATCTGGGGTTGAAGCAACACTTCACCAAGGATAAATACGACTACCACAAATATTGTGGCAAGACTCGTGCCTCTTTAGAATCCTTCTATAAGAGGAGAGATCGCTATTGGTTTGAAAAAATGAGTCGCCAAAAAAACGATAAGGAAGTTGTTGATTTTTTTGTGTCTAATTTTATTTCTTCTGGAGATACTATGTGGATCGGTGAAATGATCCGAGAAGGGGAGTCTTCATATGTTAAGTGGCAAAAGAGAATTCAGAGTTTGGGATATTTGTTCAGAGAAGAAGTTGAGAACATGATTGTCAACACAGACTTAGATTCTCTACTTTCTGTAAAAAATGGTCAACACCCCAAAATCTTAAAATTGCACTTGCAAGGACATATCTCTATTGAGACTATGGTTGTCTTGGATCGGATTTTGGGATTTAGGGTAAATTTTGATAAATCATTGAATGATCCTGTTTGGGAGACAATATCTAAAATTATGAGGAAGTATGATCCCTTCCTAAATATCGATATATTCAAATTTCGTAAGATTTTAAAGGACTGCGTTTTATGACGTTTTTTGATTCAGAAGTTGTTAGGGCAGAAATTGTCCATATTAACGAACTTCAAGAACAACTGTATAGTAAGATGTTTTCCTTCTATACGATGGATAAGCAAGATAAGCTTGAGCATGTTGAATTGCTAAAGAATCTTATCGACAAACAAAAAGTGTTATATGCTAGACTTAGTTTGTCTGATGATCCAGAAGCAAAAAAGATGAAGGATCATATCGGCAAGTCTGCTACTATGCTAGGTATGCCAGAAAATGTTGATATGAATACCATATTCACGAATATGGAGAAGTTAGTTGGTCATATGAAAGATCAGATTAATCAAGATTGACAATCACGGGCACTTGCACTACTATAGGTCCGTACTCGCCGCAAGTGCCTTACGGGTACACACAAGCCGAATACAACAAAACACGAGGTAATCTTAATGTCTTTTGCTAATCTTAAAAAGCAATCATCTCTTGGTTCTTTGACTTCTAAACTGGTTAAAGAAGTTGAGAAGATGAATAGTAGTTCTAGTGGCGGTGATGATCGTCTCTGGAAACCTGAAATGGATAAAACGGGTAACGGTTACGCGGTTATTCGATTTCTTCCCGCATCTGATGGAGAAGATCTTCCCTGGGTGAAGATGTACTCTCATGGATTCCAAGGTCCTGGCGGTTGGTATATTGAGAACTCTCTGACTACTCTTGGTCAGAAAGATCCTGTGTCCGAGCATAATCGTCAACTCTGGAATAGTGGGACTGACAACAATAAAGAGATTGTACGCAAACAAAAGCGTAAACTGTCTTATTACAGCAACATCTATGTTGTAAAAGACCCTACTAATCCCCATAATGAGGGACAAGTCTTCCTATATAAGTTCGGTAAGAAGATCTTTGATAAGGTTATGGCAGCAATGCAACCTGAATTTGAAGATGAAAGTCCTATCAATCCCTTTGACTTCTGGCAAGGTGCAAACTTTAAACTGAAGATTCGTAAGGTTGATGGATATTGGAATTATGATAAGTCTGAGTTTGATTCTCCTGGCGCACTGCTAGATGATGATGACGCACTTGAAGCACTCTGGAAGAAGGAGTATTCCTTGAATGCTCTGGTTGCTCAAGACCAGTTTAAGACGTATGAAGAACTTCAGACACGTCTTGACTATGTTCTTGGTCGCAAAGGCACTCCTCGTCGTCAGGACGAAGAAGTCCAGGATGAAGACAACACACGCGGCAACTTCACTCCAAGTTTTGGTGGTCGCCAACAAGAGTCTGAACTTCCTAAAGAACTGAAGCAAGAACTTAATAATCTTTCTTCAGACAGTGGATTCAACTCCTCTGATATCACGGCAAAGAGTTCTTCTGACTCTACTGAGGAAGATGATGCTCTTAGTTACTTCCAAAAACTCGCTGAGAGTTAATCATACAATCTAGGGTTATCCCCTCTTTTAAGGTTCTGAGACACATACTGCTCAGAACCTTTTTTGTATGGCATGATATCATCGAGATCATTGAAGAGTATACTGAGGTATTCTGGTCTTAGGACAAAGATATTTCTCTTCTCATTCTCTAGTTTCTCTTCATATTGATAGTTTGTTATTATGGTTGCCGCTAGTTTGCCAGGAATTTCAACTAAGTCGTTCTTTTTATCGTCGTAATAAACTGTTCCATAACTTAATCTCTTTCTCCAGTTATAACCATCAAACTTCCATTCTTGTCCAAAACTTTCATATACTTCATCCACCTGCGGTGTGTACAATGGTCCTGGTTTACTGAAGAATAGTTGTGGTATATTGGTATATCCTCTTCCTGGATTGAGAAGTTTTAATTCGACTATTTTGCCACCTTCTGGCTTGATAAATGCTTCGGCGGTAATTGGTGGAAGGGGTGCCTCAATGATTGCAGTTGGATTGGATCTATAGTTGTACCCCCTATCCTGCATGATAATGTCATTCACTTGACCATTTTGAATGACCACATATCCTTTTGCTGTTCTGTGTGGAATTGGTGATTGAATTTGGATAGTTGGTAACGGTGTGGTTGTGTAACCAGAACCTGCTTTGGTTACGTTAATGTTAATAATAGTCTCCGCTCTTGTACCAATTCCAACTTCTGCAGTAGCAGTAGCGGTTACGTCGGTGTCATAAGTGTAGATTTTGCGATTGATCGCACCACCGATAAAGAATAAGGTCTCAAATGGGTTTGTGTAGACATCTAATGGTGTGGTATCTCCACTAGCACTTTGAATATTCAAAGTACCTAATAGAGTCAATCCACTAATGTCCCAAGCAGTTGTTAAAGTAATTACAAACACCGAGTTGTTATCTGTACCAGAGACATATAATTTTGTACCATCATCTTTGAATGAGAATCCTCGTATTGAAGATTCATTTGGTTGGCAGATTGTCGAAACATTTGCTGCTTGAACTGGTAGCGGGAACATTGAAGTAATATCCCAGTTTACAGTACATTGGTACTTCTTGATGCTATCTGGATCTGCAGTGTCTAGAATGTAGATGTGTTCTCCAGTATCCTGTATTCTCATACCTGCCATTGCTGGCATAGATACGCTTCCATTCAAGGATGCAGTGGAGATGTCCCAAGCAGTTGATAAGTCATATTGTGCCAGTTTATTACCAGAGTTTGTAAGACCACTGATATACATTCTTGTACCATCTGGTTTAAATTCTATACCAGTGCAGTATTGGAAATTCAGTGCATTAATGTTAAGAGTTAATGATTGTACGAGAGTACCAGTTGACATATCATGACTTGTTGATAGCGCATACTCTTGAATAACACCGTTGGTGAATGAGTTTGCCCCATGACAAGTAAATAACTTTCTTCCAAGAGGGTCTAAGAATAATCCTTCAAATCCACTTTCGACTGTGAATGGTGAAGCAGATACGAAGATTGCACTCTCGATAATATTTGGTGGAGGTGGGAAGGTTATAATTGGTGTGAATGTATAACCATCTCCAGCAGATGTTATGCCAACACTCGTAATAGAACCACCCGCACCTATAATTGCTTCTAATTCTGCTGTTACTGTTGTTTTGGGGTCACTGAAGGTGATTTGTGGTTGGAATGTGTAACCAGTTCCTGCATCAATGATGGTTATTGCTCCAACTTCTTTGTCATCTGGCGGAGCATTCAATGCAACACTAGCAGTTGCTATTCTTGGTGTTGGTGGGGGTGCAATAGACACCTCAGCAAAACTGGTATATCCAGAACCAGCGTTGGTAATTGTTAATTTTGTAAGTTCTCCAGATACTGAATCATATTCTGCAGTTCCTTGTGCAAAGTCTCCAGGAATCTCTGATGGGAGGATTACACTGGTATCCATCTCAATTTCATACTCTGGTGCTTTGAAGAATCCTTCATTTACTTCTACACCAGTCTCTACGATAGTATATCCATCTTCAGATTTACGCTGAACAGTTTCATAATGATGTACTCCCGAATATAAAGATTCGTAACTGCCATACTTCTCTAGTAACTCATTATTAAATGCTAATTGAGACTTTGGCCACTCTTCATAAACATTTTGTATATTGTTAGATAATAACACTACCCAATCTAAGGTTGAATCGCCATATAACTTCTCTGCCACTTGATCTGGACGCTCATCGCCCATAATTTGATACTTTTCAAAATAGCTGATATTTTGGAATAAATCCTCACGAATCTTTGCTCGCTTGAATAAGTTCTTAACGACGGTATAATCGTTAAGAGAATTCTTTTCTATATCTTTTGATATGTAAGCGAGAAATGGTACGTGACTGAAATAATTTGCCATCTTTTAGTAACCGATTGGATGATTCTTTGCGTTTCCTTCTTCGTAATCTGTAGAGTAAATTGGGAGAAGTTCCATGAAGGTCAAATTGATTGAATATGAGAACATGGTTCCCTTCTCACCAACCGTCATGTATGATCCATCTGGAGTGTAATCAACATTAAAACTTTGAAGACCACAATCCTTAATCATGTTTATACCAGGATGTTTTTCAGATGATTTATGTATATATTCCAGACGGAATACGTTAGGTGCCTTCAAGAATAACTGACTCTTTGTTTTTTTAGCTGCCATATTGATCTTGAAGAATCTGATGATTTGTTTGATCACATCTGCTTCAGGTTCGTTTCTGGCAGTTAGTTTAAATGTAAATGAGAACGATCTTAGTTGTGGACCTTGGAATAAAAGTTCTGTGTTGGGGTTAAAGATTGCTCTAGATTCTCTGGGAAGTATATTGGTTCCGATGATAGAGTTTGTAATTGCAGCCGTAACTGCTTTCTTTACTGCTCCGCCATTGGCAGATGCATTATCAAGTGCTTTTGATAATTCACTCGTTAGACCTTTACCACCATCCTGCATCGCTCCCATTGCTATGCCAGCTTGAGCGATTTGACCAGCATTCAGGGATTCTTCGTTCCAACCAACAGAGTTTGTGTCAGATAAAGTGCCTTGAAGTGGTAGGTAGACAGACTTGCCAATCACAGTATTTTCTGTATACTGAACAGCAAATGAAGCGTTACTAACTTTTGCTGGTTTATATTCTAATGCTGAGAACTTTATATAATCAGATTCTAATTTTGCAGAATTTAATGGGTAATATAGATCTGCCTTAAGGGAGGCACTGGAAGCAGATAAACCTTGAATATCTCCAGTTTGAAGAGATGAACTCGTCTTTGTTCCATCATCACCATCTTGCCCACCATTTTGGGGATTATTTGGATTTTGTCCAGATTGTTCGTCTGGGGAGTCTCCTCTGAACTCTGCCTTTTCTACAGCAGTTGGGGCAGTTCCTCCATTTTGCTGAGTTTTTCCATTATCCCAGGTGTAATTTCTAGTATTATCTAATGAACTTTGAGTTCGTTCATTATTGACTAGACTCTTTAATATTGCTGGATTTAAATTATCTTCCTTCTCTGCCCAGGGTGATGGTTCATATGAACCATCTTCATTTCTAGATGCTATTCTTTTATCTGGATCTAGTGGTTGCCTTTGACCCAAGAGATTGTATTCTTGCAAGTAAACATCAGTTTTGCCTGATGTTGGATTAACAACAGTAACATAATTTACAGACTCTGTTCTTCCACGACGTGAGCGACCAGTTGAACCTGGTGGGGGTGGTACATATCCTGTTAATTTTGCTGGAGGTGATACAAAGACCTGAGTGCCCTCACTACCTTCAAGATCACTTCCAGATTTGAAGAATGTACCTTTACTACTTATGCGTGCGTTTTCTGCCATGTTTATCGTGAATTGAAGTCTGCATCATTTTTACCATAACCTTTATAGATTCTTGCTCCCCTGAGCATCTTCCTAAAAGTTTGGTTATTCTTCTTCCAAATATCCCTGACGTTTAATGGACGTGGTTTACCGTTTTGAATAGAAACAAAATCTTCAATTGGTAATGATGAGGCAGTTACCCACTCTTCAACGGCAATGTCTAGGAGTACACCTTTAATTTGATCTATGTTATATTTAGATATAGAATTATAGGGTAATGTCAATACGTCACGTTGCAAATTTTGTACTACTCTGGATCTTTTTATTGGGTGTATATAATGTAAATTGCACCCTGTAAACGATGTTCCTTCAACTCTTATACAATACACTAATGGGAAGGGATCAAATACACGTACATCATCTTTGTCAGAACTATATTCAAACATAAACAAGTGACCTTGTTTAGGAAACCTTCTAATTAAATTTTTATCACGATCTTCTTCTGCTTCATTATTATCTTTTCGTTCATCCCTAATGAATAGGTTTGGTTGAGCCATATATCGTTTTGTTAGTCTACGAAACGCTCTCCTATAAAAGAATGGGGATCTCCCATTCTCTATGTCTACCTCTTCTCTTAGATCTTCAAAAAGAGTCATTACTTGATTCCTAGTTCGTCTTCTGTTATAATTTTAAATTCCAACTTTCTATCTTTACACCATTCAACAGCAGACTTCCACTTAGCAATATTCACTTCATAAGTTTTTGCTTCATTAATAAAAGTCTTGGTTGCTCTATTATTTTTGGGTCTCTTTGGTGGTTGAGTTTGACGCTTTGGTTTAACTTCTACAACGTAAGTTTTGGTTGTCCCTCCTCTCTCTTTTACTTTGATTAAGAAGTCTGGAAAATAACGATGTACTCTTCTATCTAGGGGGGATATGTAAGGTATACAGAATTCTTCGCTTGCCCACTCAACAATATTCTCATTCAAATCGCACCAAGCACAAAATTTACGTTCCCAACTGCTTCTGCAAATAATGTTCTTGGCGTCACCCTTATACTTCTTTGGGTATGATGGATAGTACCGACTCTTAATACTTTCTCCCATAAGTTGGCTACATATAATATAGACGTATTATCTTTATTTAGATGTCATCTTCTGCATCACTTGGTATAAATGCTGGTGTATCAATGAATAAGTTGAAGAGTAGGATTTTAAACCCTGCTCAGACTTCGATTTATTCTGTTTTACTGAATCAACCCCCACTATTTCCTGCTTCTGCCCCTCAGGTGGATAAGGAACTTCTGGAGTTGACATGCGTTGAAGCATCTCTTCCAGGATCTAGTATTGCTACTGTTGAGACTGCTAGAGATTTTCATGGCATTGTTGAGAGACATGCATATAGTCGTTTATATGATGAGACAATTGACTTAACATTTTTGGTAACTTATGACAGTAATTATCTCCAGATCAGATTTTTTGATTACTGGATGAAATTTATTGTTGGTGAAAATGAATTAAATGATAGGGACCTTTCTCAACCTATGATACAGAGGGCAAGATTTATTGATGACTATAAGACTTCTATGACTATTGTTAAATTTGAGAAGGACATGGGGTCTAAATTTAATTTGGCTAATGATATTTTGGAATATCATTTTGTTGATGCTTATCCAAAGGCAATGAATACTGTACCTGTAACTTATGATGCATCTCAACTTCTTAAAGTTACCGTGTCTATGAACTATACAAGATTCTTTATAACCAATACTAAGTCTAAACTAGATCCTACATATAGTCCATCTTGGGCAAAGTCTGCGTTCTCTCCTGGAAATCCAGACGTTCCTGCATTTGCATTTGGTGATACTCCCAATCTTAATATTGTAAACAGTGACGCATCATTTAACGTGACTGGAGGTAATTTCAATTACAGTGTACCTCCTTTCAACTTTACTCCACCATTGACTAATAACTAATAAATAACACTACCTGAATTTGCATTATGCCATTACCTACTATATCAGCTCCCACATATGAACTTGAATTGCCTTCTACAAGCGAATCAGTAAAGTACAGACCATTTCTTGTTCGTGAGGAAAAACTTTTAGTTCTCGCTTTAGAGAGTGAAGATCCAAAGCAGATTACAACAGCAATTAAGACTGTAATTACTAATTGTATTCAGACTGAAGGAATTAGTGTAGAGAAACTCCCTACATTTGATATTGAATATTTGTTTTTGAATATTCGTGGTAAGTCTGTTGGGGAGGAAATTGAAGTTAATGTTCTCTGTCCTGATGATGAGCAGACTTATGTCCCTGTAAAAATCAATATTGATGAGATTCAGGTAAAGAAGAATTCTGATCATAGTAAGAATATAAAGATTGATGATACTGTTGCGATGGAGATGGGGTATCCCTCTCTTGATCAGTTCATCAAAAATAATTTTGACTTTAGTGACACTGTTGGTATTGAGCAATCATTTGAACTAATTGCAACATGTATTGAACAGATTTTTACTACGGAAGAATCTTGGGTAGTTCGTGATGTTCCCAAAAAAGAAGTTATGAACTTCTTGGAGCAAATGAATTCATCTCAGTTTAAGCAAATTGAGAAGTTTTTTGAGACTATGCCTAAGTTGTCTCATGAAGTTCCAGTTAAGAATCCATCTACAGGAGTCAAAAGTACAGTTCTTCTTGAGGGATTATCCAGTTTTTTCGGATAGCCCTCTCTCACATGGATTTAGAGAATTATTATAAGTTGAATTTTGCTTTACTTCAGTACCATAAATACTCATTAACTGAGGTTGAGAATCTAATTCCATGGGAGCGAGAAGTTTATGTTGAACTGCTTAAGGCTCACTTAGAAGAAGAGAAGTTAAAAGCCGATCAAGCAAGATCTAATAGCTAATGGCAAATAAGTTACCGAACTTTTTATCTGAATATATCCCTTATTCTAGACTTGTCAAGAGAAGACAGGGATTTAGAAGGTCCGTTGCCAGTTACATGGAACGGTCGAAAGTTCTTATTGGTGATGCATATGATGTAGATTACGATAAGGTACAGTCAGTATTTTTAAGGGCGTGGGATAATTCTGATAAAGATTATCCTTCACCTTCTGTTATTACACCACAAAACATAAAGGAGTTTGGTACTTTTAATGAGTATTGTCTCTTCTTGTGGGAATATTACGTTGTAGATAAGAGTAAACCAAAAGAAGTAAAACCACCTCCAAAGGTTCCAGAAGAGAGAACTCCTGACATCCCTCAAGCAGAGTCTGAGGGTGAGTTTGAAGGATATGGTGATAAAGATGATCTTCTCTCCATGGGTGATCTTGGTGCCAAGAAGAAGACTGGTGGTTTGCAACTTTATGATGGTGTAAAGGAAACAGATTCTATTGGTGAAGAAAAGATTGATGAGAGAATCCTAAGACTGTTGGGATTAGACTTTATTGGTGATATTGATTATGCAACATATAGCAGTCTTTTAAAAGAATGGTCTGTTGCTGCTAGGATGACTGACTCAAAAGTCAGTACTGAGGAAGCAGAATTAGTTACAGATGAATTTAAAAGAGTAAAAGGCAAAGTTGGTCGATTTAAGATCAATAAAAAGGTTGTCAGTCGAGGTGAAGTATCACCTATAAAGAAAGCAGCGGGATTTATTACAGGTTCTCCACCAGAGCAACCGCCATTATTACCACCAGGAGATGATGGTGGTAATAGACCTCCAAGGAAACCAACCCTTTTACAAGTAGTAATATCAATTCGCAAGACTTGTGATTCCATCCTTAAGATGATGGAAAATCAACTCAAGGGAATACGGAATCAGATAGCGAAGGATCGTAAGATTGGTGAGAAAACAAGGAGGGGTAATAGAGAGAAGGAATTAGAGAAAACATTTAAGAGAGTAACTAATCTTACTCAGAAGATATTGACACCAACAGTTCCAATTATCAAGCAGATAATGGACTTCATTGGTAAGGTTCTCCTTGGAAGAATCTTAGTTAAATTAGTTGATTATATTTCTGATCCTAAAAATCAAGAGAAGATAAATTCTCTATTGAAATTTATTGGTGATTGGTTCCCAGCGTTGCTTGCAGGATTCTTCTTGTTTGCAAATCCACTAGGTATTTTTGTTAGGAAGGTAGTTGGAACTGCCATTAAGACCACATTCTTCCTTGCTAAGAAGGGTATTCCCGCCTTGCTCAGATTTATTAAAGCTAATCCACTTGCAGCAGCTGGTATTGCTATTGTTGGTGGTGCTGCGATTGGTGGAATTAACCAAGCATTAAAACCATCTAATGATGAAGAACGCGCTGCAGAAGGTAAGTCACAGTTAGATGACACTCAAGAGTTTGGTGGCACCACTGGTGATCCTATGAGTATTCTTGGTAACCTTGCTGGTGGTGGTCAAGTTGGTAGATACAATGGTGGCGGCAAAGTTCCTCCTATGAAGAAGAGGAGAAGAACTCAACCTGCTGGTGGTAAGGTTACCTCCTCTACTGGTAAGAGAGTTCGTGGAGCAGGTAAAGATACTCAAATGATTGTTGCTCAACCTGGTGAGGTTGTAATATCCAAAAAAGCAGTTGATAGATATGGAGCACCATTCTTCTTAAATTTAAATAAAGCAGGTGGTGGAACTAACATACCTAGTTTTAGTAAATTATCTGATTTATCATTCATGCAGGGTGGTGGTGTAGTTGCTCCCAAAGTTGACATGGACAGGGTGATGCAAACCTTAAGAGATGCATATATTACCCCTGACGATTTAGGTCCTGCAGGACCAGATAATCCAAGAATTCAAAATGTATCAAATTATCTCTATGGAATAGAGAAATTGAATACTGAAGGATTGGATGAATTCCAGATCATGGATCTACAGAGAGCAAAGATTGGTTATCCCAAGATAGATAGGAATCGAAGAAGAAAGAATCCTCTCGGTGCTAACCCTGAACAGAAGAAGGAAGAAGAGAAGAAGAAGGCTAAGGCAAAACCCAGACCGATGGGTCGCTCTGCGGCGAAAATGAGAATGGAGAAGGGCAATCAAGCAACAATGGGAGAACCAGATACTAAGACAGTTACTGAGTCTACCAAGGCACCATTTGTTGGTGCTATAACTCCAACCTCAACGGCGGGTGTTGATGCACCACCAACTGTTAAACCAGCAAAGGTTGCCAGGATACCGAAGAGTGGTATGACAAGTCCACCACCCCCACCAGAAGCAGGAGTTAATGTTACTACTATAAGTCAAAAAATTCCACGGCAGGGTGGTGGTGGATCTTCTCCATCTGGTGATAGGGAGATTGAAGATTTTGAAGTGAAACTACCAAGTAGTGCCAGGATGATGAATATTCAAATCTATGGACTATTGGGGGTAAATTAAGATGGCAATCAATAGTCAAAAGTTTTTACCAGGATCTAAATCGGGGTCTATTGTTGCAACAACATACAATAGATCTGCTAAATCTTTGATGGTTGCACCGCCTCCATCTGCAACTTCGGGTGCTGCTATTCCTCAAGCACAACCTGATGGTGGTGATCCGCCTGAAGATCCTCTCCTTAAAGAAGCTATTCGCATAAAAGAGTCCACGACTAAGATTAAGAAGATCCTTGGTCAGACTGTTAAGATACAACGTAAAAAGATTGAACTTGATAGAAGAAAAAGAGAGAAGCAGAAGAGAAATAAGAACGAAAAGGAAAGTGAGAAAAATGGATTCTTTGACTTTTTGACTGGTGGTCCAGACAATATCAGAGCACCAAAACCAATACAAGGATTTTTGGATTTTGTTAACAATATAATTCTTGGATTGATTCTGCGTAAATTGGTTGATTTTGCACCTCAACTAAAATGGTTAGTAAATACTCTGCAAGTTGGTAAGGTATTTGATTTTATTGTTGACTTTTCCATAGGATTGGTTGACAAATTGATGACTTTTATTGACTTTGGATATAAAGCAGTTAATTCTGTCAATAATTTTGTAAAGGATACTTTTGGTGAAGATGCTGCAAAGAACTTAGAAACTCTTCAGAGTAACTTTACTAAGTTCATGAATCTTGCAATTATTGCAGCGATGTTGAGCACTGGTGGTAAAGGACCAGGTAGTAAACCACAACCAAGAAGAGGATTTGATAGATCTGGTAGAAGAGTAGGTCAGAGAGCACAAGAAAGATATAGAAGACGATATGGTGATCGTCGATTTAATCAAAGGTTTGGTCAAAATAATAGAAGAATGCTGGAGGGTAAACCTCTTAGCAGAGCAGAGCAGCGTGCTAGGAGACCAAGACCAACAGCAAGACCACAAACTGGACCAAAAGGTTTACAGAAGGTTACTAAAAAAATAGGAACCAAACTTTTTGGTAAAGGTGTAGGAAAGATTGCTGGCAAGATACCCATTGTTGGTCCACTGATTGACTTTGGTGTAAGAGCATTTATTCTTAAAGAACCTCTGGGTAAAGCGGCAGCAGGTGCTGTTGGTGCTGGTGTTGGACAAGCACTGGGAACATTCCTTGGTGGTGCAATTGGCGGTATTGTTGGATCTGTTGTTCCTATTGTAGGTAATTTGCTTGTTGGTGGTGCTGGATCAGCCATTGGTGGAATAATTGGTGGTGTTATTGGTGACCAGATTGGTGTCAGTTTGTATAATGTTATTACTGGTGGAGAGGATGCAGGTGCTGTTGGGGAAGCTGGTCTTGAGGCAAAGGCAAAGGGTGGAACAATTGGTGAAGACAACGAAAAAGAGAAGAAAGAATTAGAGAGACTTAGAAGAACTAAATTGAGTAAGTTCTCTGTCACTAGTTCTGGAACAACACCAGCAGATAGTGCAGTTCAATCTAAAGGAGAAGAACCAAACTTCTTCCAGAAGATTTTTGGAAGAGTTAAAAAGGAAGGACCTCTTGCACTTATTAATAAGGTAAGAAAGAGGTTGGGTGATAGAAATAACACCATGATCTCCAAGATCATGTCTCTTGGTGTAGATTTACTTACTGGTAAAAAAGTAGACAGGAGAGCAGTTACTGATATTGCAAAGAATCTTGTTACCTTCTTTGATGCTGCTCTTCCTGCTCCAATGGGAATGTTGAGATTATTATTACAAAAACTTGCTGCTGGTGGTAGTGTTGTTGGAGTTGAGGCACCTGCTGAAAGAAATCGTAGATTGAAAGATATTAGCAGGCAACTTGAGACTGCATTTTTACGTGATGTTGGTTCTCAAACTAGTGGTGTACTTAACGATATTAAATCAACAGCAGAAAACACAAACAGAGTGATTCAGGGTTCTAGATCTGGTACTGGATCTGGTACTGGTACTGATACTGGTGGTTCTACTCCAACAGTTGCTGGTAGAACAATAAGTGGTTCTGATAAACTCTTAGGATTGACGGGACAATCTGGAACTGTTGCATATGGTGGTAAGCAAGGTACTCAACTAGATATCTCATATAGTCCTTTTGCTCAGTCAGATATTGAAGCACAGATATCTGATGGTGGCATCAAAATTACGTCTGGTAAGGGATTTAGGGCAAGTACTAATTCAGACCATAAAGGATATGATATTGGTGCTAATTCTGGAACACCAATGTATGCATATCTGGATGGTGAAGTAACTCATGTAAATAAGCAACTGGGCAGTGGAGCAGATGCTGGATATGGATATTGGATTGTATGGAAGGATAGTAAGCATGGTGCATATCACTTCTTCGGACACCTTGATAGACCACCTGGTTTGAGTCCTGGTGATAAATTTAAGGCAGGTGCATTAGTCGCAAATGTTGGTGGTTCTGGTTTTGGTAGTTTGACACGATATGCTCCTCACTTACATTGGGAGATATCAACTTCTGCTCCCGCAGCAAACGGACAATTTAGTAGTTATGTTGACCCTGGTAAATGGGTAAATACACATGGAGCAGGAGAATTAAAACCTCAAATTGCTTCTAACCCACCAAGTTCTGGTGCCGATCAAGTAGCAGACAGGGCTAGTTATGAACAGACTCAGACACAAGTAGTTGCTATAGAGAAGGAAGTTCCAGTTTACAGAACTGTTACCAGACAGGTTCAGACATCGAGAGGAACGAAAACTAGAACAGTTAGAGAGTTAGTACAACCAGGATAAAGATAATGGCAAAGTCTACACCAAATCAGACGGCACAATCAGGAAATATTCATAAATTGGAGATCTTTTCCAATAAGAATAATAAAAGTGCGGACATTGGTCCTGGTGTAGTCGTATGCGATTATTTTGAGAGTATTTTAGATAGTTCAATTAGGTTTAGTGTCATTGTCGCTGACTCTGGACATAGTGATAATGGAGGTGAGGCAACTACTGTTCTACATGAATTGAAGTTGTCTGGTTCGGAGAAGGTTCATCTAACATTAGAAGATAATCTTGGTAATAAATTGAAGTTTGCGGATGATAATGCACTGTACATCTCTGAAATTCGTAACATTTTATCTTCTTCTGAGAGTACAATCTATCAGTTAGATCTTTGTTCTTTGGAGATTATCGCAAATGATTTTGGTGCAACCACAGTTTATAGAAGGTTTAATGGTGAGATTAGTCAGTCTGCAGAGATAATCTTTAAGGATATACTTAAGACTAAGAAGAGTGTTATATTAGATGCTACAGCAAACACATTTAACTTTAACGGACAAGGAAAAAAACCATTTAGATTACTTGCTGAGATAGCGACTAAAGGTGTCTCTCAGGCATCTAAAAATTCTGCTGGATATTTGGTATATGAAACTTATGAAGGATTCAATTTTAGATCTATAGATGGTTTATTTGATGATGCTGGTGATTATAAATCATTTATCTACAACTCTTCTACTGACCTTCCAACAGGATATGATGCTAAAATATTAGATTATGTTGCAGAGAATATTATAAATGTAAAGAAAAATCTTGAGTCTGGTGGATATGGATCTAAGTTAGAAACTTTTGATACATATTCTCATATTTTCAATACTAAAGCACAGGAGATTGGTACAGAAGAGCAAAAAGTGCATGGTGGTATTGAAGTACCAAAATTGGCCAAAGACTTTTTAGAACTATTTGGTGTTGATGGGGGTCTTGTATCTAGAACTTTTAGTAAGATTGATTCAAAAGGCGAACTTCCAGATGGAGGTATTACTGAGCAAGTTGAAAAAGCAACAGAATCCAATCTGAGTCTGGAAGATGTTATTGTACAGTCTTCGATGACATATAATAAGTTATTTACATTGAATATTGACATTACTGTTCCTGGAGATTATTCTTTGAGAGCAGGTCAAATTATTTACTGTGATATACCTGAGCAAAGTTCAAAGAAAGAAGGTATACCTGATAAGGAACTTAGTGGACTTTATATTATATCAGATGTTTGTACACATTTGACACCGAGGAATACATACACTAAGATGCACTTGATTAGGGACTCTTATGGAAGGCAACCAAATAAGAGTAGCAGTTCTACATCTACGGGTAATCGTGCTACTGGTCTTACAGGTAATACTGGAAGAGCTTTGCCTGGTACGGGTTCTGTAAATCCATTCTCTCAATCAGAAATTGAGAGATATGTTCAGGAAGAGAAGGACTTAGTAAGTAGATTAAATACTCCGTCCAGTGATGATTCCCAGACGATTGATCGCACAAGGTATTCAAATACTGATGTTGATCTTGACGCTGGGTATGATGATCCTAACTTTAATCCTGATGATTACCTAGAATTGTTCTAGAATACCTATAAATACAATTAAATCCATCAACTATTATGGAAAGCATCGAAACTCATATTCAAAAGGATCGTGAGATACTTGAGGATCCAACTACCTCACCCCAACAACGTCGTCACATTGAAGGTGAGTTACATGAGTTAGAAGATTATGCAGAGCATCATAAGAAAGAAATTGAATCAGGAGATCATCATGATCCCACACCATTGGAATTGTATTGTGACGCAAACCCATCAGAACCAGAATGTTTGGTATATGAGGACTGAAGTAAATGAGTGACTCCACTTTTGGCGGTTTATTTGACAGCGGTACACCTTACAATTATTGGCAGGGTATTGTTGCTCCTAGGGAGACCTGGCCTAGGGATGAGGAGCTTGTTGGTGACAGAAGTGGACTCGCTAATTGGGGTTATCGTGTAAGAGTTCGTATTGAGGGAGTTGATCCTCCTGATAAAATGGAATTGGCGGATGAAGATCTCCGTTGGGTTAGAATTAGTGGGTCCAATGCTGGAACTGGACACAAGAGAACAGGTCTGACTATAGGTATTACCCAGGGATCTAAAGTATGGGGCATATGGGCAAATCCAGCAAGAAAAGAAGATCCCATTCAAATAGGAACAATTCCCAATAACGATCAACTTCTTTTACCTAAGAAGCAACCTGATAATAATGGATTTATTCCATTTAGTGGTTATACCGACAAAGATCTGGTTGCGGGTTATTCTATTCCTTCTTTAAAGGGAAAACCTTTAGAGGGATTATTCTATCCAAACATGGCAACATTATCTGATGTTACCATGATGAAGGAACCACCATTCCCAGTTGCTTCACCTAGCGATTGTGAAAAAGTTCCTATGACTTCTATTCAGAAGTCAATGCAAGAATTGATTAAAAAAATTGAAAGAGCAACTAACCAACTGAACACTTGGGAAGAAGCAGCATCGACTTGGATTGCGGATAAAAGAAATTGGATTCAAGAAAAAATTACTGAAGCATCCGATTTCATATCTCTTGGTTTAAAAGATTTATTTAAAAATATTCGTAAGTTCGTAGAAGAACAAATTAACGAACAAACTAAGAAACTTTACGAATTAATTAACCCACCAGACAGAGATAAGGCAAAGGTTGCAAAGGATGCCCTTATCGAACTGATTGTTTGCCTCTTTAATAAGATGATTGGCAATCTTAAAGGTCTGGTTGGAAACTTCTTGACTGGAATGCTGGATCGTTACATTAATGTTCCTGCATGTGCAGTACAAAATTTTGTAGGTTCTCTTCTTGGCAATACTCTTGGTGCTTTGAGTGGAGCAATTGATTCTATTATCTCCAAATTGTCTGCACTTATTGGGGGTGCATTTAGTTTAGTTGGTGGTATCCTTGGAATCCTGGGTCAAATTGCTGGATTTCTTGCTTGTGAAGAAAGTCAAGAGTGTCCAGAGAATAAGGAGTGGAATATATTTGAAGGTGGAAAACCACCAGAGACTTTTGATATTTCTAGCATTATTGATCAAGCAAAGGGACTCGCTGCAAATGCTGCAAAACTTGTAGATATTGATAATATTGCTCAGGTTGATTTTGCCAATCTTCTTAATGATGCAACTGATGCTGCTAACAGATGTAATGTTGGACCAGTATTTTGTGGACCACCTAAAGTAACCTTCTGGGGTGGTGGTGGTTCTGGTGCCAGAGGAAATGCTATTGTTAGTGCAGCAGGAGATCTACTGGGTATAGATCTGATTACTCAGGGTAGTGGTTATCGTAAACCACCATCTATTGACATATCTGATAACTGTGGTAAAGGTGGCGGAGTTCGTGCCAGAGTTGAGATGGAACCAGATGGTGGTACGGACCCAAATACATTCCAACCAACTTCTAGAGTTAGAAGAGTTGTTGTGGAAGATACTGGATCTGGATTCATCTCCAGACCTGATGGTGACTTAGGTGGAATGAATAGAGTTTGGGCACCAAAAGATTGGACTGTTGTAAAGAGGGGAGACGGAAGATGGCAGAAGTATCCACCAGAAGTTCAGAATGATCAAATCATCAGTGATGGAAATGGTGGTGATGATACAATTATTAGAAAAGAAGATCGTATTCTGATTGGTATTCAAGATCCAGAGGGTATTGGACCTGGTGGTAATATAACTCCAGGAATTACTCCAGGAGGAGGTGGATCTTCTGGTGGGGGAGAAGGAGATACTGGTAATCTTCCAATAGGTGAGACTTATGATGATAGACTTAGTAGACTTCGTGGAACAACCAGGATACCTGGAACAGGATTGAATGGTGAGACTGAATTTGATAGTTTCCCAACATTAGATGTTGGAACTTATCCAGTCATACTTTATCTTTGTGATATTGATATTTTGAATGCTGGTATTAACTACGAATCTACTGATAAGATTGTTATAGAACCCAGTAATGGGGCAGAAGTTGTTCCTAGATTTGGTCCTTTTGGTGTTCTTGATTCTATTGAGATCGTTAAAGCGGGCAGAGGATTTACTGAAAGACCTGATATTTACATTGAATCTGAGACAGGATATAATGCAATTCTGAACGCTGTTCTTTGTGTACAGAGGTTTGGTGATGATGATGAAGGACTTCTGCCTGAGGATGATATTCTGAGGAACATTGTAAAAGTTGTTGATTGTGTTGGAAATGTTACTGACAACGCTTTTGTTGGATTTATCAATGGACAACCTTATTACGGAGAGTTCCATATGCATATGGGACGCAAGATGGTTGGTGCTACACATAGGGAGTATGAGGGAAGACCTCATCCATACATCTATGAGAGTGCTTCCGATAGTTTGAGATACTTTGATCCTAGGTTTAGATGGCAAAGTGGAGTTCTGATTCAAGCAAATACTCCAATAGCATCTTCTGATCCTGTTCAGAATTCTCAAGCATATGTTCAAACTGCAACAGATCGGATAACAGGAACTACTAATGCTCAACCAAATCCTTCACCACAAATGATGCAGTCTCAGTCTCAGACTCAGATGCAAAATACTGAAGGATCTACATCTACATCTACAACAACATCTTCTCCTACACCTACTCCCACACCAAGTCCAAGTCCGTCTCCACCGCCACCATCTTCGCCACCACCACCGTCACCACCGTCACCTCCACCTCCATCTCCACCATCAGGTGGAGGCGGATATGGGTATTAAACTAATAAACCATGGGAAAACCAAAAATACACAACCCAGTAGAATTGGGTAATGACTTTGGTCATATTAAATTTGGACATATTAATCCTAATAGTACTTTTGCTGGTGTCTTGATTCGCAATGGACATCCTGCTCAGGATTCTGAGCACTATACAATGTTGATGTCTTCTGGTAAAATGAAGGGAGGCACAATCAACAGATGTCCAGGCGTTTATCAAATAATTTGTGGTGAGAATCCAGTAGACGAGACATCTTTTGTCTTGAATGCTGCTCTAGGAGATATTGTTCTTAGAGCACCTAAAGGTAGAATTAGGATGGATGCTCGCAATATTGATATTATAGCGACTGGTCCCAATAACCAGAGTGGACATATCAATATTGAGTCTAATGAAAAGGTTACTATTCGATCAAAAAATGTTGAGATCAATGGTGATGCTATTGCTAAATTTTTATCTTCAGGAACATGTGAAATTGTGGGAAACAGTGCATTAAATTTTTATGGTGGATTGGTTGACTGTGCAGATGCATCAACAACAATAAAACCATCTAAAGGAACGTCGTTATTTGAATCTCAACAACGAGGAGGAGGATTTGTCTAATGAAAGTACCTGATTTAGAAGTTAAAAAGACACTATATGTTGGAATAGGTGATCCTAGTCTTGTTTTGGGTAAGGGTCCTTTACAGATTAGAGGTGGTTCTTTTATGGAGGGTCCATCTGTTTTTGGGACTATTCCACCATTCTTAACAGCGACTGTAATGATTGGTCCATGTCGGAATGGTGACATGATAA
>WLWG01000998.1_pt1 | contig 27343 bp, 32 predicted proteins | sample 6712871 | NCBI WGS metagenome assembly WLWG01 (sample SAMN12718693, study PRJNA515312) | sponge metagenome | isolation source: marine sponge | host: Mycale hentscheli | place: New Zealand: South Island, Marlborough, Capsize Point | collected 2003-05-01
TCAATTTACCCCTAATTCTCACTCAAATTTTAAAATACAGAGTTGATTTCTCTATATACATTTTTTACATTTTTATCCATATCAATTCCTTGCCTAAGAATAAAATCTCTAAACTTTTTATTTTTTTTTCCTATTTTTTTTGAAAATTCCCACCCACTAGGTTTACCACCTGTATAATTATTAATTTTATAAACACCATATTTTTTCTTGCCTTCCGCCATACAACTAGTATATTTTATTTCTCCATCACTCTGCTGTTCCACTACAACTTTTTTTAACCAAAATGTTCGTTTCTTAGATTTTCCTAATCCAATTACCTGTTCCTCACATTTAATAGGAGTATTATATGGAAATATTTCCTTTTCATCTTCTTCTGCTTCATCATCTTCTCCATCATATGGAAACCAAATAGAATCATTGGAATTACTTCCATTTGGTGTATCCCACCATTTAATCTCACTAAAACTTTCATTCATTTGGCTACAATACCACATTACTGGGTCAAATTCATAGTCATAAGAAGCACCATTTACTGTATCCGCATATACAAATTCGGGAACACTCGTTTCAAATGTTTTCTTGGGATATGCTTTATCAAATACAAAATCTGCCTTGAATACCCTCTCCAACTTGAAGGAAGGAAGGGACATCTTCTTATCTGCGTTCAAATACATACAACTCATTTTAGATATGTTGTTATTTTTATTTGTTTTTTTCTTTTCAATTTTAAGATATTTTTATCTTGACTTTTTATGTTAGAGAATATTATAATCAATTTTCAATTCAATTTTCTGTAAAATTGAAATTAATAATCTTGACTTGCTCTTTTTCTTTTATTTGGTTTTAATTCATATCTAACCCCCTTCTCTAATAAAGTGTGTGCCTCAATTATCTTTTCCAGCATCCAAGGTTTCCTGTAATATTCTTCATCTAGTCCTGTTTTACTACAATATGCCTCCCATATTAATGCGTTACCACACCCACATTTTTCAATCCTGACTTGGTTTATCCAATTTTTAATTAATGTTTTTTTATGAATCCCCTTTTCTCTCAAAGGTTTACAATGAGAACATTCCAAGCAAAATCCACCATTATTTTTCATTAAATCATAGTAATAACTTAATATATGTAGTAGTAGTGCTTGGTTTTCTTTTGTATCTTCATTAAATAGATTGTACCATTCGGCAATAGCCGCAATAGCACCAATATTTGCTAGTTGCTTATCATCATAACATTTTATAATCATACAAATACTTAACCAGAGAGATTCTGTTTTTTCTTTTCCTTGTTTAATTTTATTCAACTCATGAATTAGAGAACCAACAATTGCTTTTGCTTTTTCGGTAGTAGTAAGGCAAGACATCTTTATGATAACATTTTTATTGATAAATTTGTTTTCAATTTTGCAAAAAAAATTTATTAAATAATACTGGCTTGGTTTAACATACCTGTGTTGCTTTTAAAATAAAGTCTTCCATTTTATATTTATTTCTATTTATTGCCTTGAATATTGGTATTTCATATGGATATACATATTCATAACATTCTTTATAATTATAATCAATTGCTCTTGACTGCCTTTCACCATCTAATATAAATGTTAGCCTAGTTCTTTTTTTAGATATTTTTACCACTAGAACCTCGTTATCCTGTAATTTATATTTTTTACCAACCGCAAAACCAATATCACCACTCTCCAATACGCATAGCCTTGGTTTTACAGCATCATCTATTATATTTAATACTATTTCTCTTGCTATACATCGGGGGCATTCATACTTAAGCATTACTTCTTGACTTATTTGTCTTCGCCTTTTTTACAATAGCATCTAAATCAATTTTATCTAAATCCTTCTCCGTTAATTTCATATTTATATTAGGGTATTTTAACGCTTTTATCTTGAACTTTTTTTCTTTTTTACTTGAATGTTTTACCTTCATTATCTCATTTAATGATTCTGTAGCAAAACCAAATCTATCACTACAAACTAAATCCATTTTTGCTCCGTTTCCTACATTACCATCATATACATAATCAGCATAACTACCTTTGTTAAATAATTTTTTATCCATTTCCTTGGCTCCTTTACATTTTTTAAAGTGTAATCTTTTCCAGGTAAACATCGCTTTCTCTGTAGGATATTTGCGACTATGCTGATTACACTTAGGGCAAGTATACCAATATGTGTAAGGCGTTAGTAATTTTGTTCCTTGTGATTTCGGCATCTTGAGTTTCTCTTGACTTTTTATGTTAGAGAATATTATAATCAATTTTCAATTCAATTTTCTTTTTTAATAAAAATTTAATAAAATATTGGTTGGTTTAATAAAATCCAACAAAACCAAAATTCCTGAAAACAGAATCTATATGCTCGTCACTAACTGTAAGTAAATACTTCTCGTTTTTAGATCCTTTAATAAAGGATTCCCAGCACCTTCTTTTCCAGGCTACTCGCAAATAATCTTGACCGGTCACTTCTCCTTGTTTCTTACTGTCTTCGCTATTCATAATAATAATAATGAAGATATATTATTATTAAATTAAAATCAATTTTATTAACCGTATTCATAAAATATATCTCCATTTGTTTGGATAAATCCTAAAGAACCAGAGCGAAATTTTAACGATTTAATATTGTCTTTGAAAACTTCAGGGCATTTATTATTTAATGCGTCCATTAACAAAACGCTTCTTATGTTACACATTCCAGGGGTTGTAATAGCATGTTTTTTGAAACTTTCATATATACCCAAATCAATCATCAACTTGAGTTTTTTAAAGGCACTTTTTATCATTTTATTAGTAATTAATTCTTCTATCTCCCGAGGAAATGGTTTATGATTGATTTCTCCAGTCCAAGCGAAGTTCTCTTTAGATCTAAACACACCTTCTAACTGACTTGGTGTATAATCATTAATCTCAAATGTGCCGTCTTTCATTTCCATCTCAATCCAAAGGTGAGCGTCAAATGACCCATCTCTTTTGATAATGTCTTGGATTTTAGTTAGTGTTGTATTCATATTTATTTTGTTTAATGGTGAAGATATATTTTATAAAATTAACTTCAATTTTATGTAAATGGAGAGAAAAATTTAATAAAATATTGGTTGGTTTTTATTGTAATATTTCCTCAGCAACATTATTACCTAAAAACTCTACCAACAAAGACCTCCATAAGTCCATTTCATGCTCCTCTGCTTTTGTTAACAAAGCCTTACTAATGGCTATATAAGGCTCAGGATTATCATCATTTTTAAATGATATACCAATTGGTATATCATCATCGTCATTAAAATTTTTTAATAGATATTTAAATAGGGAGGTGATGGTGGGAAATATACTAAATAAAACTTTTAATCTTTTATCTCTCATTTCCTGCGTTATTTTATCTGCTCTTCTCGTCAGTTCAAGCGTTATCATATTATTTAATGCCTTCATTACGGGCAATTCTAATATCTTATGTATTCCTAATACCCATTTGGAATACTTCCTATATTCATTTGCCGACATTTCTTGTTTTTTTGCTTCTGGTAAAGCCAAGAATTGAAGTTTAATTCCACTTATCATATAAAACATAAGACTAGAATTCATAAGTTTCGCATCTGTTAATTGCTTTACTACTTCATCTAACTCCTTACAAAGCCAATCATTACCAGGCTCCTCTATTAAACATTTTCTATCTTCATCAGTTAATTCATTACTATCAAGTATTTCATTAAAATCAGTCGCAAAATCAAGCCAAGTTGGGATATCACTCATATTTTACTTCCATTTATTTATCAAATATTGTTTTCAATTTTAGTGCTTTTGAAATTTATATTTAATCTTTGCTTGATAATATCAATATGATATGGTTCTATTAATATACATTTTCTATTTAAATTTTTACAAGCAATAGCCAAGCCACCAGTTCCCGCAAATGGATCCAAAATAGTATCACCTTCTTTGCTAATTAATTTAATCATTCTTTCATATAATTTAATTGGTATTTGATTAGTAAAATTTTTAACCTTTTCTTTGCTTACATTCTTGACTTGTGGTATATCTGTAAAAAATGTAGTCATTTGTCTTGCCTTGCCTTCTGCTATTCGTTTCTTAATTCTTTTATCATTTTTATTTATATATTCCATTCTAATATTTTTTTTATTTGGTTTACAATTAAAAAATACCAAATCCCTATGTTGTCTTCCCATCATAGAATTATAACACCAAGCAAAATTATCACTTGGTGATATTTTATTTGGAATACAAAAATATTTTATAATATGTTTCAAATGATGTATTATTCCTATCTTGTAATTTTTTAATGGTTTTAATAATTCTGTATATTTTCTATCACTTAAATTATCCTTATAGGCATTATATTTATAACCAATATTGTAGGGAGGGTCAGTAATAATATAATCAAAATCCAATGTTTTAATTATATCTTCGTATTTACAATTATAAATAGTTAAATCAGTTGTTTCATATACTTTCATTAATATAACCTGATAAAAGATTTTATCTCTTAAATACCAATAAGTATTGATGAACCTTTGCGGTATATCCAAACCTCTTCGCATTATGCATCATCTTGAGATATGGAGTGATTGGTTTCTGGTTTATAATTACCTTATCAAATGTTTTAAACCCTAACTTTAACATTATTTTTTCTGTTTCATACGATAAATTGTAATATTCTTTATTCATTCTCCAATCTCCTACCATCAAGCAATAGGTGCTATCAGGTAATGCTTCTTCAGCACACCTTGTTAAAATTAATTCATACTCATCTAAAAATTGATTCCAATTCTTTATTCTAGATAAATTATTTTCACCTTTGTATTTTTCCAAATTCCAATAGGGAGGGCAAGTAATAAGGGCATCATGCGGAGGTATTGGTTCAACTCTACTATCACCAAGGTAATTATTTACTTTGTATTTTTTTTTAGCATATTCAATTGCCTCAGGTGATATATCATAACCAATATAAGGTTTATTATATTTGGTACAACATACATTTCTTTCCCCCCAACCTGCGAATGGGTCAAAAACCAACGCACCATCTCTACAAAAAAACTCAGCACATATTTCACCCACCTCCATTGGATATGGCGAGTATTCAGTTCTAGTAGATTTTTTTTCACTTTCTTTTAGTTTCCTAATTCCCTTTCTTCCAATTCTTTTAGTTTCTATTACACTAACAGGAGTGTGGGTGTAAGTTGGTAATTTTTTTTTGATTTTTGTATTGGTAGCCATATACTTATAAACAGAAAAATTTTCCCTGGCTACTCCTTGATATTTAAAACCATTCTTGATATAAAAATTTATTGCTAAAGAATTATCATTTTCTACTTTTAATGTTATTTCATATCCTGGATATTTATCTATTACTTCTTTTAGTATTTTAGTTCCCAATCCTTTTCCAGGTGTTTTTGTTATAATCCGTTGTATTAATACTCTATCTGGTTTTCTTTTATATACATTCCAATCTATCCAAGTACCACTATCCTCGTAATATATATATGTTCCTGCCTTGATTTTTTTAACTAAATCCTGGTATAAAAATTTTAAATACCCTCTGCCCTTAAAACGAGGGTGCTCCGCAAAGATTTTAAATATTTTTCTCTCCATTTTATAATATATCAACGGAAAAAGTATCTAGATATTCTTCTTCATCTGTATTTTCGTTATTTATAAAGTCATACCATTCTTGATCTAAATTATCAACAACCAACTTGATTGGAGTTTCATCTATATTTATTAATAATTCATTATTAAAGACAAGTCTTACACCTTTTATATATGCTATGTAATGAGGAGGTCGTATCATAAATCCTACAATCTTTCTTTTAATTTCCTGGGGAACTTTCTCTAAAATATTCATATTTATTATACAGATATTTATACTACTTTCTAAACTTCTTAATGCGACCGGTCTTCTTCTTCTCTAACTTGGCTGCCTTCTTCTCCTTTTTAGTTAATTCTTTCATTAATCTTGGTGTCTTCTTATTAATTCTTTTAGTGGGTCTTAAAAAATCACCCTTTTTTTTATATGTTTTATTACCATCTTGCGTTCTCCAATCCTCTTTGAACCATCTACTTAGATTTGCTGACTTCTTTTTTTTACCAACATAGGCATCCTTGGATTTATGTTTTTTAAAATATCTTGCCTTATATGTCTTAACTAATAGTCCTGACCTATAAGCACTATGCTTAGGTATCTTTTTATATATTTCTTTTTTTACTCTATCATATAATTTTAGATCCTTAGGTTTACTCATATATATATTACTACCATAATAACTTGTCCGCATAATATCCTGGTGTTCCTACTTTATTTCTATTCTTAGACATTCTACTTTTATACGCTGCCTGTCTTTTCTTAGCATAAGCCAATCCTCTTTTTCTTTTCCAATTTGGGAAATCGTTCATTCCCCTTGCTCCAATACTTGCAACTTTCTTGCCTTTTTTAAAAACATCTATTTTTTTACCTTTTCTAGTAGAAGGTTTTACTTGAACTCCTAATTGTCTTGCTTTTCTTCTAGTATATGCTGTAATCTTATACGCCATATACTATAATTTGGATATTTTAATATTCTCTAAACTTCTTGCTCTACTAAGTGCTGTATATAATGCTTTTCTAGAATTTAGATTCCCGATAAATCCACTTCTAAGTAAATTAATATCAAATATATTTACATCTCCATTAATTGTATCACCTTGACTTTTATGAATAGTTGTAGCATAACCAACTAAGAACATCTCATGAATTTTGTTTTTACCTTTTTTATTTATGTAATCATAAACACTTTGCTCTTCTCCATTTGTAATGGTAATACTTTTATCTGTAAAACTAACAACTTCTACTTCTTCATTCTTCTTGAATAATTTATCTTTAGTTGTTAAATACATTATTAATTTTGCTCCTGGAAATAAATACATATCTTGATTATATTTATTAATATTTCCACTATAATCCATTAATACCGCATCATCAGGTTTAATAGCATCTTGAACTAACGCATTAATAGTTTTTCTGGTTTTATTACTATAGCAAATATTTTTATTATTAATTAAATCTTGTAATGATGCTTTACGCACCTTCTTAAAATAATCTTGAGTAGATTTAGTCCATATTTTATTTTCCCAAATATCTTCTAACAAGTTCCATAATTTTATATCATATCTTTTCATTTGGTTTAATTCACACCTATTATAATTAGACAACCATTTAATTGTAGGGTGATTAAAGTAATCATTCCAAGATGATATAGTTGTATCAACGGGTGGTAATTGTCTATAATCACCTATTAATATAAACGGAATACCTGTATAATATTTAAATTCAGCCAGGATTTTCCACAAATGTTTACTTATCATTGAGATTTCATCAACAAATATTAAATCAATATTCTTGGCTTGTTCTCTAGCCCATTTAACATTTAATTTACCTTCTTTATCAATAGTCATAAATTTATGAATTGTAGAACCTTTTAATTGTATAGTTGCTTTATTAGTAAATGCTAATGCCTTTGTTGTATAACCTTGAGATTCATAATGTTTCATTCCTTTCTTACACACATATGATTTCCCTGTTCCTGCTCTTCCTAATAACATTCCTCCGCCTTCTTGTACCATTTCTGTAATAATATCTAACCAATCATCACTATCATTAAATGGAATATCATTCCAAGTTGGATTTACATATCTCCAATAATATCTTCTTTGTTCGTAAGGTTTTTCGGGATAATAAACTTTATATGGTTCATTTGGAAATGCTTTTACTGATAATCCACCTACTTCTTTATTGCAAATAATTTTCTTTTCAACTAATTCTTTTTCATCATCATTTAAATAACCAACAATAACATTATCTGTATTTCTATATAGTAAATAACAATTAGCAGAAATCATCATTTGTTTTTGTAATTCATATAATTTTATATTCGCTTGATCGTTAATTTGGATTCCCATTGGTAGATTAGTAGATTTAATTTTAATCTTCTTTCTATTACCATAGGTATATAATGTTTTACCATTCAAGGTTTCATATTTATTAAATTCTAGTGCTGTTAATTTTTTATTATGTAATCCTACTACTTTTACATAAGTATCATAAACTCTACTTGCGTCTTCATCAACATTTAAATATGTATTATAAGTAGTTGTTTTCATTAAATATCCATATATTGAATTAATAACAAGTTTTAACATTTTGGGGTAAGCATGAAAATCTGTTTTCATCACTTCAATTAAATTGTATAATGGATTTTCATCTAATCCCTTGGCTGGAATATATGCTTCAACTTCAAATTCAATCTCTGTATTTTTTAGAGCATAATTAATCATTCCTGAAGAATACCAATTATCATAATGAAATAATAAATTATCTCTTGTATTTACATAATATAATCCTATTGGATATTTATCTTCCACCTTGGGTGGATTACATATAACATTATCAAAATCAATAATCATAAATGGTTCAATAGGATTAACCATTACACTTCTATAACATTTATTAATATCATAGGATAATGCGTTATTCCATAATGCTTTTTCCATTCTTATCTCTTCACTATAACTCCAATTAAAATGGTGCACCTTTCCTATATGCGTTCTGTTTTTTACTTCTCTTGATAATGCCTTTTCAACATCTTCCGCAAAATAACTAGTGTATCTATTTTGGAATGCCTTTAAATTTTGTTTGGTAAAATATGGAGGTGTTTGTCCGTTAAATTGTATACCTTTTTCTTCACAATATTCCATTACGGCTTTTAATTCAGCATCTTTTAAAAGCGTTGTTTTACTTAACCCTTGAGTGGAGGCATCTTCAATAGGAGGGCGTTGTAAAATATGTTTGGTTTTACCAAGTTTAAATGAAGTTAATGAACCCTGGTATAAACATAAATTTTTTTTAGGATAAGTCATTTTATTTGTCTTACTCATGACTTCCAAGGCATAATTTAACTTGGTTTTATCATCTAGACTTTCATATAATTCAATATCCATAAATTCAATATTTAATTCTGGGTCTTCTTTTTCTTCTACATCATCTGGGTCTTTTGCTAGTTGTTGAGTATTGGATTTTACTTCTTTTAAAATTTCATTTTTTGGTTTATTGGTAATTTGTTTAATTTTTTTTGTTTCAATAACAGGATATAAATGATTATTTTTCATTTCAAAGACTAATGGTAATGACCTCTTTTCCCTTGCTCCATCTGGAAAAGTAGTGTGTATAACCTCACCATCAACTAATGCGTACATATTAACCTTGGCTTTTAAACACCAATTATGAATATGCTGGATACAATAGCCATCTTTATTTGGATTCATCATTTGTTTATCTTCTAATTCATAATCTACAATGTATCCTTGATATTCATCTGGATCATAAATATGAGTAGCCCAAAATTCAATCTTTTCATCACTACATAATTTTTTAAATCCCTTTGTATTACCATAACGGTATTGTATAAAATCTGGAACACACATATTCCTATTTTTACACCAGATATCATTTTCTACCATATTATCCAAATCTAGAACTCCTGCTATTCTCATAGTTCTATATGTTAATGGAACGCTCTTCTTGACTTCTAGTTCAGTTTCACTAATAATTTCAACTGTAAAACCATCAAAAGGATAATCTTTATCATCTCTAACCTGCTTCTTCTTTTCTTCTTTCCACTTTTCTATTTCTCTTCTTCTTAATGTATCTGTAAACTGAACTTCACCTTGCCTGGTTGGGTCTAGTCCGCCTGTTTTAGAATTCGTAGAATATCCCGTCCATCTAATAGTAATAGTTACATTGAACCTTTTTAATTCTCTTTTCTTCCGCTCAATAGCCTGTTTCCTAATAGGTTTTAGTGCTACATTATATGCTTGAGCCAAAAATCTCCAAGCATATTTTTCATTTCTAAAATTTCTAGCACCTCCCCTTAAATCTTTGGCTTGACGCATTACCATCTCTTTCTGCTGTTTTTTAGTTTTGCCTCTAAACTTAAGACTATAAGCCTTCTTAATTTTGTTTTTGCTGGATTTACTAATCGCTAAATTAGTTCCTATTTTTATATATCTAGGCACATTAGCCATATTTGTATTATACATAGATAAATTATTTTCAATATTAACATATTCGGTATTTCCTAAAGCATTTAACATAGACCAATTTATACATTATTTATTATAATTATTTTAAATCAATTTTATGTTTATTATCATTTTGTATATGGAAATAATAATAAAATTTACTTACCACCCACCCGCACTTGTAGGGGCATCTTGAACTGAATCAAAACTTGGAATAGCAAGATTAGCATTATCTACCTGAGGTGCTTTTGGTAATGGAACTTTATTAACTTGAGGGTGATGTCCCAAAACATCTTGATTAAACCAGTCACCTATACCCTTGGCTGTTTCATATCCACCAAATAACTCTACTAATCCACCTAAAATTTGGGCTGGAACCCCAATAATTGCACCAATTCCTGTTGCGTCGGCTGCTGTACCACCTGCTATTAAAGCATCACCTATTCCTTCTGCCGCTGCTGAACCACCAACATCTGCTCCTGTTTCTGCCGCAGTTTCTCCTGCTGTTGTTAACGCTGTTTCTCCAGCCCCCTCACCTTCAACTCCTGCGTCGCCTAATCCTGTACTTTCTCCACCTTCAGGTTCAGTTGGATTTCGTTCATCAAAGTTTCCTCCTCTTTCTCTTACTGTTCCAGGTCTTTCGGGAGCATCAAAATCTTCTTGCCTCATTCCATATCTATCACCAACTCTGTCTAAATCTTCCTGGCTCATAGGTTCTCCTCTTAGTCCATCTCTAGCATAATCATCGGCTGCTTGAGATTCTTCTCCTGTTGTAGCACCTGGTCTACCACCAACATCTTCCATACGGGACATTTCTTGATCTCCTCCTAAACCTTCCTCATCTCCTCTACCAAGATTAGCATTTCTATCTTCACCACCCATCATCATGCGTTCATCTCCTTCTCCTGGTAATTCCTCAAAGGTAGGTCCTTCATCTTCAGCAACAAAATCTCCTCTTCCCTCTCCTTCTCCTGAATTACCAACATCTGTACTTTCGGCACTTGTTGATGCTCGTCCTGAACCAACCTCATTTGTTTCACTAGAACCTGCTTGGGAAGTGCGTTCTTTCATTCCCATTCGTTCTCTAAAATCCTGTATTTTTTTAGTTGTTTTTACATCCCAGTCTTTTAATCCTGTTTTTTTATAAACATATGATAATCCTTTAGATACTTGTGGTTTAAATGCTCTTAAAGCACCTTCAGCACCAATATCTCTTAATGCGGTCAAATCTACCGCCTGTTCTGCTTGTTTTACTAGTGATTTATTAGCAGATTTAATATTATCTACATCACTTCTATATGCTCTAGCCCTTGAACTAATAGCACTTGCTCCTGCGTCATAAGAACCCATACCTCTGGCTATACCACCGTACATTATATAACAAGTAGATATAAAAGAAATTATTATAAATTTCTCTCCATTACCACTTTTTTAAAAGCAAGATATGTTGAGAATTTATGATATATAATTAATTTTTTCATATAATTTATGCTAAACTTGTTCCAACCATATTTTCTATACAAGTCATTAAATAATATATGCTGGGAATGTGAAAACTGATATAAACCTCCTTGCCTTTTACCTTTTAATAATGCTAACTTGGTATAAAAATGAGAATCGTATTTTACCATTATAAAATATGATTATATTAAAATTTCATCAAGGTAAGCCCTAGACTAATCCTTTGTTTCATTAACTTAGTCATCTTGAACTCTTTACCTCTAAACATAAATTTTGTTCCAATCTCTTTTTTCTTTAAACCAACCAATTCTTTTTTTGTAAATTTCTCTCCAGATTTTAATTTTAATTGTCTTCGTAAAGTCCCTTCTTTAAATGTTATCTTCCCATCTTCCTTTGCACCCTTGGACTTTTTTAATACTATAGTTTCCTTTTTGGGTCTTCCTCTTTTAGATCCATATGTTCCTTTCCCTTTCGGCATTTAACATTTGGAGAGAAATTATTATTATACTATTTCATCTATCTGTAATTTTTTCTCTATTTCATCTAATTCTTGTTGCTTTTGTTGATGTTTTAAATTATAATCAAAGCAGCGGTTACATAAAATAATTTTAATTGAATTCTTAGAGATATCTTGACCGGTCAGGATATGTTTTCCTACAGGAATTTTTGTATATTCCTTTACCTTTTCTGGGTCAAAACAAGGACATAAAGGTTTTAATGGAAATTCATTACAACTTGGGTCTTCTCTACAATCTACCCAATGCAAATTTAATGGGAAATCTTTTTTTGCCTGTTCTAAAGTCATTTCTTTTTCTACCATATAACATAAACAAAGAAAATTATTCTATCATATGAACTATACCATTAGATATATTGAGTAAGCGTTGAGTTACACAGAAAAAGCGAAGAGTGAATTGTTTACCATCATCATCTGCTGATATAGTTGCTGAGCGTTTCCAAATCATAGGCAAGTTGCTAATTCTAATACCTTGTCCCGAAGCATTACAAAGTTTTACTCCTAAAAATTGAGAAGTTGCTGCTTCTACACTATTAGCATAACCATTCATTGTACGATCACTTAATCCTAATTTAGTGTTAGCACCTGCGGCATCTACTTGATTAGTCCAAGACCATTTATAATCAGGAAGTTGAAGAGGGACACCTTCTACTTCATTAGCCTCCTGAAGCATGAGCGATTGATTGGTAATATTTTTATTATAAAATGGCGTAGAATCAATAAATAAATTTACCGATTGCCCTAATCTTAAACCAAGACTATTGTATCGTCCTATATTATCAATAGACAAATTAGCACCATCTACCTGCTGCTGTTGCATAACAACCGCCTTGACTTTTTTACCACCAAGAGGCAATTGACTATCAAATGAATGTTGTCCTGCTACTAGAGTTGGTTCGGTATTTTCTAGAACTTGAATTTCATCATAAGGAATATCATATCCACCACCCTGCATCATTTCTTGAGTTAACATTTCTAATTGGTCTGGGAAGAACAAATAATCCGCCATAAGATAAACTGAATTGGTAACAATAGTAGATTTAACTGTATCAAAATTAGCGGCATTTGCGGCTGGAATAAAAAATCGGTGTCCTGTACTATCTGGTGAAAATTCTATTACAAGAGCCACCTCTTCCCTGATACTAAAAAGAGGCAACTGCACATTAATTAGGAAGGGAATAAGTTGGCTCAAGCCGATAACTACATCTGGTGAAGTATTTGGGTCACTAGTAATAATTTTAGCAGGGTCTGTTTTTCGGTCAGTTAATGCCGAAGCCATAACACCTGTAGCCGCATTCTTAGCATATTCATCACTTCTGCGTCCAAGTGTTCCATAAGGAGAAGCAAAACCCCTTGCGTTAATTGCTGTAGCGGAGGCTGCTGCTACTCCTCTTGCGGCTGAACCATAAAAACAATCATCACCACCTTGTTTAGGTTTAGCAACACCTTCTCTATATTCCTGACTCCAATGAAGTCGTTTCCAGGTGTTCCAATGTCCTACACTTTCTAAATTACTTACCCTGCGACCTCCTATAGTTAAGTATGCTCTTTCTATCATCGCAAGGGCTGCTGTAGATGTAGGTAAATAACATTCCTGTTCCACTCCTCCTATTTGGTTACAAGTTTGTCGTAAATTAATTTGTGAATTTGAATCAAGTACACCTTTCTTGTCGAAAACCCACTTTGCACTAGTCTGGTTAATACTAACGGGATATAAGATATCCGTATTAATATCTTGTCGTTCGGGTCTTTCATATGTTTGCGTTCGTAATACACTTGGTAATCCTCTACCTGAAGCCATTTATAAATATTGTTAATATTTTTTTCTAAAGTTAAAAATATTAAATTCAAAATACTACTTTTAAAAAAAGTAGGACAAAATAGTTTAGTTTGATGAACTTTTTAAAGTTCGTTCTTACTGAATAACTCTAACCTGTCCGTTTTCAAATACAATTGTATTTTTATGTTTAACAAAAATGAAAAGAGAGTGTGGACGAAGTTGAGTGCCTGTAGGGGCAATAGATTGAATGCGAATTCCAAGAGGTGTTCCGCGAAAGTCTAAACCATTATATGTAATCTGGTCGTAAGATACTCCTAAATTATATTGCTGGATTCTATCTTCATCATTAATAGAATAACCATTTTGGAGAGAAAATTTAGCCTGTCCTAGAGCACTACCAACTGCGACAGCATTAGATTTTGCGAGTGATAATTCAGTTGCTAAAGATTTGGTAAAATTAGACAAAGACCACACATTTCTAATAGCATTAAGTTCTTCAAAGTTCTTAAAACTGGATGCAGTTCCATTAGTTTGGGCTAATCGGGAATCTGTTTCAAAATCTAATGGAATGCGTAATCCACCCTTGGTAAAGGTTAAGTCAGTCATAATAACTCGGTTTTTAAGAATACCCCCAGCATCTTCAGTAAGCAACTGAGAGGTCCATTGAGAATTGTAATTATAATTATTGAGGAACTTGCTTGGAACCAAATTCATAATGGTAGCGATTGTTCTACCTGTATTAATGTTAACGATAGCATTATGATCCGAGGATTGAATTACATTGTAGAATGAAGAATAGGCATCATAATCCCAACTTCCCCTGGTATTAGCAACCATAGCCTGTTTGGCTGCTGCTGGTGGGTCTTCGCAAGTAACACTAAGGGAAAGATTGGATAATTCATAATATGCTCCACCTAAAGTAGTTCCACCATTACTAGCAGGATTACGCCATTTGGTATTTCGCATAACAAAATTATCTGGGGAAAGATTTATAACAATTCTGCATCCCTTGGTAAGTTGAAGGTCTATAACCTGGTTTAAGTAACCTGCTAAAAGTGGAAGTGAAAAATCAAATTTATTATCACATTTACCAGCCATAGAAACCTCCTTTCCTAAAGCACCATATAAACCATCTACACCACCATTCAAATAATTACCTGTTGATTCATTAAGAGGCTGTAAGGATGCACACATTCGGTTATAGTTTTTAATGGTTTCATATGTCGCTCCTTCTAAATTTTGTATTGAGAGTACATCAACTACAGATGATAAACTGGTGCGACCATCAATAAATACATCATTATTACCTGCGGCATTATCAAAAAAAGTTGTAGAATTATTGGGGGTAACTCCTGTTGAGGCAAATGCCTGGAAAGTACCATTTATTCTTAAACTTTTGCCGTTCATTACCTTAGGAAATCTTGGAATTTCAAAAATTATCTGGGGAAGCCCATTTCTTGCTCCAAATACGCCAGAACCAAGATTAGTGGGTAGTATCTGGAGAACTTCTCTTCTACTTTCTTGTACGCTTGTAGCCATAGCCATTATATACTTTAATAATATAAATTATTTATTATTAAAATGTTAACAAAAATTATTGTTCTACCATTACACCATCTTTATTTACAACTAATCGCCTTAATCCCATAATATAACTAACAAAAAGTTTATTCTTGGTTGGTGGAGTAGATGTAGAATATTCTACCTTAAGTGTAATATTTCCATCGGCTCGTAGATCGTACACACCTCCATATCTTGCTAAAGCCCTGGAAAATAAGAAATTCTTTTCTGGAAGAACTAAATTTCGGCACACTACTCTACTGGTACTCATAGCCTTCTCAACTTCCCATAATGCTACTTGTTCTACTAAAGGAACCGCATTAGACAGTCTTGCTACACTAACCTTCCTGGTTGGCTGACTTCTTCCATTTACATAATAATTATAACTCTGGGCGTTATCAAGAACTGTTGCTAAATTATCATTAACAATACTTTCGGCTACACCATTTTCTAAAGGAAGAGCGTGAATAGCAACCGCTCGTTCATTAAAAGCAGGAATATTTAAACTTGTAATTTGCTCTCCTGCGGGAACATTATTACGATAACAATTAGCACTCATATAGTCAAAAGTAAACCCTTCTTCCGTCATAACTGAAGCCATAACTTTTTTCTGGTAATCGGCTGGAGGAGTAGCGGTTTTTAATACAAGTTCTACATTAGTAAGTTCATAATTTTGTACCCGCGTAGCATCTTCAACTCTAATACCGCATGTATTGGTTTTTGCGATTTCTGGACCCGCTGTACCACCTCCTGCTCCGCCTTGGAATTCATCACCATTAGCACCCGTACCATCTAATGTAACGGTAACTGCTACTGCACCACCTGCGTTTTCACTTCCATTATAGGCAATTCCTGTAATAACTCCCATATCTTTCCAGATTGGAGGATTAGCACTAGTCCAACCATAAAGATTGCGACCGATTACAAGATTAGAAGCACCAACAGCACCATTCTTAATAACCTTAGCACCTGCTGCTAAAGATGCGGCAGTAATTGCTGGAGCGGTAGCGATTTGGTTAGCACCCCCAACAACATCAACATTAAGTGTAACACTTGTTAAAGGATTAGCAGCATTAGGTGCTGCGGTGGCTATACCGAATCTACAAGAACCTTCCAAACCCGCAACATCTCCTGTATTACCAACAATACCATCACCAGCCCAAAGTTGTAAACATTTACCTGCTGAATTTGTATCAATTTCTAATCTTGTACCCCCAACAACACCATTAGCAAAAATCTGGCTACCACCTAATATACCACTCATAGGTAGTTTAAGAGCAACTTCACATTTATTAGGGGTTGCGTCGGCATTTCTATTAACTGCATCTGTAAAATCAAAAAATCCTGATTTATAACATTCACTTAACTGAGAATTACACATAGTATTAGCAGGGTCATTCTGGTATTTAACTGCTTCTTCACCATCATATCTAGATGTTGGTTCTAAAAGTTCTAGTAAAGCCCTTTTGTTGCGGACACTAGAATTTTCACTATAGTGAGCGAACTTGGCGTACATTTCAGCCATTGACTGTAAGTTTTCAATTTGGGCGTTTCCTCCCATATCATATAAACGAAAATTATTCAGGATTACATTTGCACCTATCTTCTTGCTAAATGTAGCAGGGGAAGATGAGGTAACTTTTACATCAAATTTAAGATAACTTTGTCTTGGGTCAATAAATGAAAGAAAAGCGGGTATTTCAAAACGAAGAGTGCTACCTGCCGCATAGGAAAGTTGATGATCCGAGGGGGCAAAAGTACTTCTACTAGGAATAGTTTGATTGTATGAACTGGCTGTAAAATCCATTATATAATTACTAAATAAAATAATTAAGTTCAAAAAATTAATTATTTTTAACTTCAAAAATTTTGTCCTACTTTTTTTAAAAGTAGTTTATTTCTTTTTTTTCTTCTTTTTTTTATCCATTTTAGATTTATATTTTTTCCACTCTGCTGAAGCCTTTTTCATGCCTCCTGTCTTTTCTCTTTTCATATAAGGACGGGCAAAATCAAGCCAAGTTGTTCCATAGTTACTAGGATTTGCTCCTGGGCGAACATTTCCTACACCTTTCTTTTTTCGTTGTTTTCCTAGAGGTTCTTGTTTACTTCCCTCCATTGCTTTATTAGAGGATTTAGTTCCTGCTACTACTCCTGGGTTTTCGTCATTTGGAAGTGGCTCCTTCTTCTTTCGGGGCATATAATATAGACAAGAGATTATTTTTTATCAAGTTTTTCTAATTTTCTCTCCAAATATCTCTCCCGTCTTCTTTTATTTATCTTTTCTCTATTTGCTTCTAAATATTTTCTACAACTTCGTTTATGTACTTCCTTGCCTTTTTCAGTTTTTCTATAATTTTTCATATAAGCGGAATGATATAAATTCCTGGCTTTCTTCTTTTCGGCTTCCATTATAATATAGACTAATATTATTACTTTAAATTTTTGTCCTACTTTTTTACCAATTTTGTCCTACTTTTTTTAAAAGTAGTTATCTCTTGGAAGGTTTTGTACCAAATACAATACTATCTTTAGGAAGCCTCTTTTTAGGAATACCCTTATCATAATATATAGCGTGGTATTCACTACTTGACCGGTCTTGCTTACCGTTAATCTCTTCAAAGCAAGGATTCTTAATACATTTATAGTTATTCATAAAAACTTTTATTTTTTTATCCTGTTTTATTCTTTTAATCATTTTTATAATATAAGTACACATTATAAAGATGAGTTTAGTTTTTCTAAAGAATGACGACCAGAGTAGGGACAATGATGTTGGAACTACCGACGATCATCTATTACCTTGGAGATGGACTAATTATTTTACCAATCCAATTAAAATACCCAGAAACGCTCAAGTTTGTTATATTAAAAGTTCAGTGCAGCAACCTGAAACCAATTTTATTGATACAACTGAATTTTATGTATTGAATGGTAATACTCTATTAAATCCAGTAATAGCATTACCCAAAGTAGGTGGATTTGTTAAAAGTTGGAAGACTGTTTTTGCGGATATGGGTAGATTATGTAATCAATATGGTGCGGATAATAATTTTAATAATGCTACAAAAATTCAGGATAATTATAAGGGCGTTAGCCAGGTTATGTATGGAGTTAGTGACGCCTTGGTTCCTGGAGGACTAGGAGGTATTGAAGGATATAATTTTTTAATTACAAGTGGTAATAAAGTAAATATTAGACTTAGACAGAGAGATTGTGATGATACGCAAAACCAGAGTTATAATAGTGGAGGATATAATGGTTCAGGGGGAATTAATGTTTTAAATATAAATCCTGCTAATATTGATTATGATTTTGTAAAACTTAATTCTCCTTATTTTAATAATGGTGGCTCAGGCGTTCATTTTGTTGGACTTGTAAGCAGGTCTAATCCAAATGAACTTGGTTTGTCTTTACCAACATTTACTAACTGGTATGATGTAGGTTGGACTTTCGTACAGACTAACGACCCTGGTTATGGTGTTGGTGGAGGAAATCCAAATGGTTATACGGCATTTAATACAGGAAGAGTAGATTCAGGGAAAGGACATTATGGTATGGTTTATTCAAGAACTCCAATTAAGCAATGGATAACAGATGGTAGCCAAACACCAAATTCTCCTGTGGGACATCAATTTCCTGTAAATGGTTATGTAGTTAAATCTCTTAGAACTTTACCTCAAGCGTTTGGAAATACAGATTATCCTGATCCAAATGGTTCAGGTTATGCGGGTCCATATGTTGGAGGATTTGATTCATTCGGTATACAAAGTATAAACCAGATTGAATGTATGCCTACTGCTACTTCACTAGCCGAATCTCAAGCAGCGTATGTAGCAAATATGGATATGAATACCGCCGATAATCCATTTGTTCCAGCAGGAGGATATGTTCCTAGATATTTAATAGGGTGTGATATTGAAATTAGAGATGTTATGGGGGCAGGGGCTGCTCCTTATTTATCGGTTAAAGTATTAAATCATGATGCCCCACAAGGTTCTTCTCAATATACTCAAGTTGCCGAAGTTGATTTAACAGCGGTAGCCCAGGCGAATAATGTAACTATTAACGCTTTTCTTTCGGGTATTACACCAGGAAGAACTCCCGCAAGATTAAATGTAAGATTTAGATGGACTACGCCTTATTGCTTTGCGGTTGAATATTGTTTAAATTACGATAGTGCTGTTGATGAACCATATCTTCCTGGGGTAGCAGGAGGTGACCCTATGGCTGAATGGGTATTACTATATGATATGAATAATGATGCGGAATTTGGTGCTAAAGGAGGTTATTTACTTCCAGGTTGGTATGGAGATTTAACACTTGTAGAATACCCCGTAGGTAATCTTAACTACCCATTACGCAAGGGTTGGTTTGACTATAGACAAAGTTATAGACCTAGACAAAATCAAGCCATTTATTTAGATGGTGATATGCCTTTACTAGATAATCAGCCTTATTACCAAGGAAGAGAACTACAAAATCTTCGTCCTGTTGTAATTAATGATGGTGGGGCTTCACCAATCGTCACTCTTCCAAGGTATGTAGGTGTAGAACCAGAAAAATTTGTAAATGATGCAACACTAGATACAAATGGTTGTAGTGAAAAACAGTGTACTTTAGTTTTAAATCCAATTACAAATCCTGGTAAATTAGGTGAAGTATTGAATTTATTAGGCGATGAATATTTTTATTTTAATAACCCAGATACTCATATAGGCGACCAGATAGGTATTGAAGGAGCACCTAATCCATTAAATACCAATATTCTTGGTGGTGCTGAAGATTATGAAGTCTATGGATTAGATGGAGGGCATTCTATTCATCTAAGCGAAAGAGTAAATTCTCTCCATATTCAATTAGAAAATCTACCAATCCAATCCCAAAATGGTGTGAAATCAACGCAAAATAAAACTATAGCAGTTGTAGCAACTCAGGATGCATTAACAACTAGTGATCCATTGAACTCTAATAATATTTATAATGATGAGGCACATAACCATAATTGGATTGACCTTAACAATTATAGTGAACTAAATTTATCTCAAATTTCAGTCAAAATAACTTACGACGATAATACAGAAGCAAAATCATTAGTAAATAGGAGTGATGTTACCATAATGTTTAGACAAAAGCCAAGTAATCCAAATCCTGATGCTACAGCACTTCCAGATAATATTACGAATCTAATGGGATTCAATAGATAACTACTTTTAAAAAAAGTAGGACAAAATTGGTAAATCAAAGTTTGGTTATTTAGGAATTATATAGACGAAAATAAAATATATTACTATATTATAATGAGTAATATGTTTTTTAGTGATGGTAGGCGAGGTAATTTTAAAATTTCTTCAGGAAACAGAAGTAATTGGAATAATGAAAAATGTAAAGCAGATAGAAAACTTGGAGATACAACAGAGAGATATTTTTTACCAATTTTAAATAGTTGGTTTAATACAAAATTTGATATTGATAAATCAGGTTGGAGAGTATTTGATTTAATTGATAGCAGGAACAAAATAGCCGTTGAAATAAAAACAAGGAGATGTAAAAGCGATAAATTTCACCACACTATGATTGGTGAAAGTAAATGGAAGGAAAGTAGGAAACTAGGATTAAAAGGATATAAAACTTACTTGTTTATAAAATTTACAGATTGTATAAAATTCATGCAATTCCCTGTAATGTTACAAGATGGAATGTTTATAAAAGAAGGAGGTTGTTATCATAGAGGAAAACCAGAATTGAAAAACCATTTATATATTCCTATGGAATACTTTGAAGATTTTAGGGACTATCCTAATATTATAGATTTTTTAGAAAATTAAAAAAAATATAAAAGATTATTTCTGTACTTTTTTATATTTATATAATTTATAGATGACTAGCCAAAATACTAATTATCGGGAGGAGGCATTAAATTCTATGTTTCCAAAACCAGTTGAAAATGTAAATGAAGTAATAGCCAAGGAAGATTGTATAGATGGTGATGGAGTAAGTCAAGAAAGGATTGTAGAGGAATTAAAAGTTAATCCTATAAAGGAGAGTGATATATTTATGCAACCTAAAAATAAGAAACAAAATATAGTTTTAAAAGTTGAAGATGGAGAGAAAAATATAGAAAAGGCTTTGCCTGATAAAAAAAGATACGCTCATTTAGCCGCAGCGAGAAAAAAAGGAGCAGAAACAAGAAGAAGAAAAGCAGCGGAGCGGAAGGCAAAAAAGGATGCAGAGCGGTTAGCAAAGGAACAAAAAAAGGCTGAAAGGAAGGCAGCAAGTGCTGAAAGAAATAGACAGAGAGCAAGGGATAGATATTATAGAGAAAAACAGGAAAAGGAAAAGGTATTAAAAGATGGTAAATTACAAGCCAAAAGTAAACCTATAGATATACCTCCAGCACCTGTAAAACCTGCGGGAATGGATTTTAATACCTTTGCTGAATATATGTTAAAATATGAGAATATGAAGAAGAGATATAAAACAGCAATGGATCTAAAGGCAATAGAACAAAAGAAAAAAGAACTTGAGAAAAAGAAAAAAGAATATCACCCAGAAAATTACCCTTTGGCTCACTTGTATAATCCTTCTAATAGAAAAAATACAACATTTTTTTAATATTTATAATATTTATATATGTCTAAAAAGTCTAAAAAGTCTAAAAAGAAAGAAATGAATAACGATTTAAATGTTGTCCCAATTCGTCCTTTAGAAATGAAGGACGATGCTGATAAATATCACCCCAATCTTCCAAAAATTTTTAGAAATAACGGTTCAATTTCTCTCCTTTTGGGTCCAACCGCCTCAGGGAAAACTTGTTGCATTAATTGGCTACTTTTGAACTCTAATGCCTGGGGTGGAAAGACAGGTGCTTTTGAAAATGTATATGTATTCAGTCCATCTGTTGATTGTGATGATTCTTGTAGATTTTTACGAGAATATTTTGAATGTTATAGTGAATACAAAGACCGTCATTTAAAAAGTATAATGGAAAGACAAGAAACATTTCCAAAAAAGGATAGACCCAAGGGAATGATTGTTATTGATGATTCGGTTGGTAATAATGCTATGAAAAGGGGTGGTACATTACAGGCTTTCCTTAGTAGATATCGCCATTGGAATATGAATGTAATACTAGCAGTCCAATCATTCAGGGCATTAAGTACAATAGCAAGAGCCAACGCAACAGATGTATTAATATTTAATGGAATTTTCAATATGAAAGAGTGGGAGAAAATTGAAGAGGAGTACGGAGATATGTATATGGGTTCTTTACGAGAATGTTATAAAAGATTTGCTCCAAATAAATATGATTTTCTTACATTAAAATTAAGAGATAATCCACCAAGAATGCTCCAAGGTTTTCAGCATGAAATAGATTATAGAAGATATGCGAAGGGATTGGGAGCAGAGGAATTGGATTGGGATAAAGAACAAATAAGTGATGATGAATAATTATATTATATTTTAAAATCTCAAGATATAATATAAAATGGAAACGCAACTAATTTATGTTAGTAAAGAAAAAGCAGAAGTAAAGGATACAGAAACAGGTATATTTCATAATCAGGTTAGTCAAGGTATAAAAGTAAAGCAAGGAGATTTAGTAAGTGTTGAAGGTATTGCAATAAATTCAATCGGGGTTGGTAGTGATATTGTGGAAATCCCAGAAAAAACCCAAAATTATGATTATTATCCCAATAAAATGCAATTAAATTCTTGGATATATATTCATCATAATTATGAATATACTTGTGCTATGCCTTTTGCCTCTTCAGTTGTTTATAATACATTAACAGATAGTAATTATGGTTGGTTACAAAATACTGGAGTTCCATTAACAAGTTTTGAAAGTGCTACACCCGCACCAGGAAATGTGAATTATCGTAAATACCAAGTAGGTGGAAAACGATTATATGTAGGTAGGTATTCTTATTGGGTAGATAAAGCAAAAAGTGATATAAATTATGCTAATTATGATTTACAAAATCCAGACCCTCAAGGAGGATCAGGAGGGGACCCTGGAACAACCTCAATTAATGTACCAGGAGGTGGAGTAGGAGTTTTAAATAGTACAAATAATGCTAGGGTCTTTTGTCCTTTAAGAACAGATTTAACAGTAAGTGTTGATTCGGGATATGATAATCCAAGTAATATTGCTAATAAAATAACAGCCGATTTCCATTCAGCATCAGTCCAGCCTAGTGTAAATATGATGCCTGGAGGTGCATCAAATCCAGATTTTGTTAGGTCATATTTACAGCAATTTAATAGTGCTAATGTAAATGCTTTAAATCAATTAACTTGTAGTTCGCAAAATTCAGCATCAATATTAGTAAGAGGTATACCCTCTACAGAACCAACTTGGAATTTAGAACCAGGGATGCAAAATGCTTATTATACTAGTTGGATTGCTACAGCAAATCCCTTTTTACACTACTATGGTTCAAGATTATTAACTCAGCATTGTACTAAAAATAATACATTTGTTAATGCTAGAGTAGGTGCAGCAGCACCCCAAACGCAAGTAGGAGAAATTGTAAATTTATTTAACGCAGATGATGATGGGGCAGGAGTGGCGGATTGGGCGACGGGATATGTATTTACAACTAACCTTGCCTATAATGAAGAAAATTTAACAATAGTTAGAGATTTATTACATTCGCAAAAAGTAGACCCATTTGATGTAGCAAAAACAACAGAACAATTAAATACATCATCTAAATTAGATTTCAAGAGTATTGTGAGTATAGGTAGAAATCTTGATACGGCTACTTCACTTGCTACTACACCATTACAACCTAAGTCAATTCCAGCGGGAACATTTGGAGCAGGGGTTAATGAAGGAGAAACAACTACATATTATGACCCAGATTTCTATAGCCAAGCCTATTTGGGTATTGAAGCCTTGACGCATGAAGGGGTAAGGATAGCAAGTGATAACCAAATTAATTTTGATGGAAAACTCCAATATCCAGAAGTTATATCGCAATTATTAGATACAAATCTTGTGTGTATTGATACAGGAGTAACGGGTAATAATGAAATGAATATAGGTATTATTATGAGGGCAGGACAAGGTGAGGGAGCAGTTCCTCCTACAGCACTTGAAGGGAGTGGATTATTACTTTTCAATAATCCAATCTTAGTTAATCTTCAATATAAAAATCCTAATAATTTTTGTGTGATGGTATTAAATCCCAAGGTTAAAAAGGGAGGAGCGGCGGGAACAGCAGGGGACCAACCAGGATTAATGAACCTTGGTTCTCCTAATATAAATATGGTTTTTGATTCTACTAGAGGACGATTTGCATTAGGTAATATGAGTTGGTCTAGTTATACTAAGGCATCATCAACCAATCCAGGTGGCGACCAAGTAATTTATGCGAATAGGAGTGTTACAACTTATGGAAGTCAAGCCGATGATTTATTTTTGGAGTACGCTCAATCTGGTATAGGTATTGTAGATTTAAGTGTAAAAAATCTTTCTACAGATGAATGGGAAGTAATAGACAGAAGAGATGAAGATGATGTAAATGAAAAATTTGGAGGTTCATTATGGAATAGACTTGGTTTTGAATATAATAAATTTATAAATACAAAAGGGCGACCGGATGCTATATTTACAGAACGCCATTATAATTCAACTATTCCTTTAAAGGATGCAACCAACTTTCCTTATCCATTAACTAATAATTCACAATTTGATACAGCAATTAATATTAGTTTAAATGTAGGAACGGGTGCTACCAATCTACCTCAATTTGATTTATCTACAGAATTAAACCAGCCTAATATTGCTATTACCGCAGAAACAGCATTAACTTATGCTACTAACTTGCCCCAAAAATTAGAATTTCCATATTGGTTAATCCAGAGTGATATAATAGAAGGTTGTAAATTTAATAGTGAGAACAATGGAAGTGAAGATAATATAGTGGCTATGTGTAATAGGGCATATTTGGCTGGTGATTTTGCTTTCTCATTTGCCCCAGATTATAAATTTACAGCAACCAAGGATTATGTAATAACATCAATAAAAACTAGAATTTTAAATCCCGACTTATCACCAGCATTTATAAGTGATAAGACAGCAGTAATATATAAAGTTGAATCACCATTAAAAATGTTTACATCATATCCTAAAACTCCGTCTGCGAGTTTGGTGGATCCGACAGAGAATGGGAATGATGCTGACTTGGCGGAGCGGGAGTTATAACTATAGTAGTGCCTCCAGCCTGTTCTTTTTTTCTATCACCTGCGAATAGATAATCAAGATGTCTGTCGCCAAAATCCCTGAAATTTAACCAGCATTTTCTATGGACTCTTCTTTGTTTATTATCATTCCATTTTGCGAATCTTTTGATAGTTTTATTACATAATATACAAGTTTTTTTATCGTTCATATATATATGGGTAAGAAAAAATATGACTGGAAAAATATGACCGAACACCAAAAAAAGATAATTAAGCAGAAATATATGAGAGAATATTACCAAAACAAGAGGAGAGGTGATAAGAGGGCAGAAAATTTAATTAAGGAAAAGAAACCAGGATTTACTAGAGAGGTTGGAACATTCATAGTTAAATTTCAATAAATAAATTCTTTGTTATAAATATATGAGTAATAATTATAACATAGACATATACTTTTCAACAGAAGCAGTAAAGCATATTACCAAAACAAGGTGTCCTATTTGCAACAAGAAAGTCCAGAATTTAAAACCTCATCAAGAAACAAAGTATTGTTTAGCAGTTAAAAAAGTCTTGGATAAATTAACCCCAATTGAAGTTGGTTTATTAAAGACAGGAAAGCATGAACCGTATTATTATTAACCAAGGCAAGATAATAACAATTTTGTTAGAATTGAAAATTGAAAATAATTTCTAATAATATAATATCAACATATGAGTATCTTGACTTCTACTATGAGTACCGTTACAACAACCCAGCATAACATTAAACATAGGGTAAAACCTAATGATGCGATATATACGCCCAAGGCGTTAGTGGATTTACACTATAGAGAAATTTATGAGTTATTAATCGCCGCAAAGAGAGAGAGAGAGAGAGTAGTTAATATTCTAGACCCTTGCTCTGGAGATGGGGCTTATTATAGGGGATACTTAAGAAAATTCAAGTTAACTGAAGAAGAAGAAAAACATTCTATAGGTGGCTTGAAACAAATACATAATACTTCTAGTTATAATTTTACAAGTAATGAAATTACTCAAGGCAAGGATTTCCTTAAAAACAATAATGAAGGAGCATATGATATAATAATTGGAAACTTGCCTTTTAGTCTTACAGAGCAATTCTTAAGAAAAAGTGCCGAATTAAAACCAGATGTTATTAGTTATATTATGCCCGTATATGGTCTTACTCCAGCAAGAATAGATATGATGAAGAAACTAGGGTATACTTTAACTAAGGTAAAACAGTTCAAGTGGTATGTATGTATGGGAATGTGTTGTATGGCTACTTGGGTATGTATGAGCGATTTTAATATTTACTATAATGATGACGCTATTGATTTATGGAGTTGGATTCGGTGGAAGGAGAATGTAAGACTATCATATGATAGGAGAGTTTGGTATAAGATTGATGTATGGGCTAAGAAAAAGGCAAAAAAAAAAGCAAGGGAAGAAAAGAAAGCAAAGAAGGAGGAGGAAAAAAGAATTAAAAAACTAAATGCTTTGCGAAAAAAAGTAGCGAAATCAGCGGCATCAATAGGAAAGAAAAAACATAAAAAATGGTGGTGTAAAACTATGGAAATATTCAGTAAAGTTCCAACTTATAAAATAACTTGTAATATGGATATTAATCCCTTTCATATACAAGATGAAATGTGGAAATGGAGTTATAAAACAAAATATCCAAAAAGTGGTAGAAAATTATGGGGTGAAGGTATGTTTAAAATTTGAGTGAGAATTAGGGGTAAATTAGACTGAC